>VOFC01000380.1_pt1 | contig 32000 bp, 30 predicted proteins | sample 5384161 | NCBI WGS metagenome assembly VOFC01 (sample SAMN12384722, study PRJNA508395) | human gut metagenome | isolation source: healthy gut B | host: Homo sapiens
TCTGAACAGAAAAACGAGTTGAAAGAGCTGTTGCCAGACTATGCAGAAAAGATCTTGCCAGACACCGCCACCTGACCATACAGTTGCTACACGAGGAATATCTCAAGAGCATCCCAACGGCTATGCGTACACGCAGTTCAAAAACATATCCGTGATTATCAATATGCCAACAACCTGTCTTACCACAACACTTACATCCCGGGATGTGAGATGCAGATTGATTTTGCTGGTGACAAGCTCTATGTTACAGACCGGAAAAGTCAGGAGCATATACCCGTAGTTGTCCTCTGCTGTATGCTGCCGTTCAGCGGTATGGGCTATGCCAAAGCCATGTATCATGCAAGCATGGAATACTTTTCAGTGGCTTGTCGGATGCCATAACCTATTTTGGAGGATGTCCTGAGGTGTGCAAGAGCGACAACATGACCCAATGGGTGAAAAAGTCAGACCGTTACGAGCCTACATTCAACAATGCTGCTCTGGAATGGTCAAGCTAGCAGAATCCCTGCCATGAATCATAGTTGTGAATGTACATTTGATGCTTGGTCTAAACAGGCAAGATTTCAGCTGCTGTTTTGGGCTCGAACCCGACCGGTTTCCCGGCTTTGCATAAAAATCCGATACCTGTTTTAAGGGGCTGATTTTGGCTCTGCACATTTTTGCACACTTTTTGCACACCGGAACAGCTGGATAACGGATGCAAGAGATGATAACAGGTGCAAAGAATGCAGCGGATGCAAAATGTTAATTTACGATAAAACGCTAAAAACGACGAATTTGCGTAATTCCAGAAATTGATGATTGTTGCACGTTGGTTTCTCTTAATCAGTGGGCCCAGGGTTCGAGTCCCTGGAGGTGCACCAAATTTTGAACGTCAAATCGTAAGATTTGGCGTTCTTTCTTTCTATGTAGGGAAGTGGCTGCACACTTTCTGCACACCATTTGCACAGCCTGCTTTCCTTTGCATAAAAAAAGAAGATTTTTATGCAAACAGAACTCTCGTCAATTCTCTTCGTTCTTCTGCATCCATCAGCCGGATGGCTTCAAGAATCGCCTTGCCTGTGAGGTCTTTTTTGTTGTCTCCGGCTGTTTGCTTTCCGGGGGTTGCTGCGGTGCTGGCTGGGGTCAGGTCTTGGGTAATCAGAGAGAGGACTTGCTGCCCTCCCGTCTGTCCGGGGGAAAGTGTGATACACCTGATTGGGGCCGAGCTTTTCCAGAGCGTCTTTGTTGGCTCGCTGCATGGTCTTGCTGACCGAGATAGTGCCACGGCCATCCGCAGCGTCAAAGTCTAGATCACTCGGCTGTAAGCCGAGAATTTCGCCCTCACGGAGCGAAAGAATCATGCTCATGATGCACTGCCAGATGGAGGGCCGGGTTCTCGATGGTCTGCAAGGCTGCCAGCATGGTTTTCTCGTCCCAGATGGTGCGTTCCTCGATGTTGACCTTGGGGGCATCACGGGGCAGGGGAATCTTGTGGATCAAGTCCCATTCTACCGCATAGGAGAATGCGGTCTTGAGCAGCGTGTGGACTTCGTGAATAGAGGTGCTGGACAGCAACCGCTTCTTTGCTTTTCGGTCAGGGCTGCTGCTGGAAAACGCCCGCTTTGTAGAGCTTACTTACCGGAGATCGCAGTATTTTGATGATACCTTTGCATCTGGCATTGCAGCACAGAACGCCATGCTCACGACATTGAGTACCCTGCTTCGCACGAAGGTCAAGACTCCGGCAGCAGCTAAGACCGCCAAAGACATCAGCCTTCGGAGAAAGCCGGTGTATCAGGGTGACCTTTATCGACAAAGCAGCAAACGACCTGTTCCGCAGCATGAATCTGGCACAGTCTGGCCTGAACCTTGACACGGACGATTTGAAACAGGCGGGCAGCCTGGGCTTATGGAAAGCCGTGCCGAAGTTCGATGCGGCGCGTGAGATGAAGTTTCTAACCTATGTGGCTCCTGCCATCCGCAATGCCATGATGGACATGGTGCGGGATGTCTTTACCGCTTTTGAGCAGCGGGTAACGACGGAGGACAAGGACGGCATCTGTTACCAGCGTGTTTCGCTGGACGATGTTCTGCCGGGAGAGGAGCAGCTGCGGCGCATCGAAGCCATGGCCGACCCCTACGTCATGCAGCCGCAGAGCATTATGGAGGAACAGGCTATGGATAACCTGTGGCTGGAACTGCCGTGGTGGTTTGACTGAAAAACAAAGGCTGTGATTTTATAAAAATGACGGAAATCAGTGGAACATATCAGGATTCTGTACTCTGGTGGTCGATATCAAGGGATGATCCGCCGACTTCACCGTGGATGGCCTTCATGTGGTAAGCGACATATACGCGCGGATTGACACCGTAATTCTTTTTTAAAGGAGCGGTAAAAAGCGTTATAATCAGAAAAACCGCATTTGGCCGGGATGGAAGAGATCGGTTCTTTTTTCATGAGCAGCCGTTTAGCTTCCAGTAGCCGCTGCTGGATGACATACTGGTAAAAGCTGATCTGCATATTCTGCTTGAACATATGGGAAAAATTGTATTTATCGATGAAAAGCGCCTTTGCCACCGTGTCCAGTGAAAGATCGCCGCTGAGGTTCAAATCGATATAATGCAGGGCGTTGCTCAGGACGCTTGGTTTTTGCGCCTTGGCAAAAAACGTGTTCACGATTATATAAGGAACGGTTGATGCCGATCAGGATGCGGAGAATATCGGCCGTACCCTCGCTGTGGTAACACAGGCTTTCCTCCCGGTAAGCGTGGGTCAGGGCTTCAAACTGTCCGAACCGAGCGCGGGAACTGTCCACACTATCCCGAATCAAAAATGTTTTTGCATGACCCGGACGGAGAAAGTAATCAATGTCCGGGTCGATTTTTTTCATGGTATCAAAAGCCGGAGGGCTGAGCCACAACACATACCGCTCGTAGGGGAATCTCAAAGTCCCGGAAGATGGGATGGTGCATAATGGCAGGTGGAATGATTAGCAGGTCTCCCGGTTTGAGCCGGAACATTTTGTCGTGGACAACATAATCCGCATTTCCGCTGACAAAGAGAAAAATTTCATAGAACTCATGGTAATGAGAAGCGACCGGAGGATAGCTGGCATCCTTGTAATGGTCGATCTCAAAATCCGGCTCGGCCATGTAATGTTTATCGGTTTTGATGACTTTCACAGAAAAATACCTCCAGTCAAAAAATTCTTTTGGGCTAGTTCATCATAACACGATGTACCAATATATGCAATGTTTTGACCAACAAATGCCAACAATTTTGCAAAAAAGGCTGGATTATACCAAGAAACGCAAGGTTTTCACCAAAAAAGGCCTGTACATTACAACGGGTTTGCGCTATTTTTATTGACAGAAAGCCTGTTGAATATGGCAGAACAGAAATGGTAGGGAATGCGCAGCCCGCAGCCCTTTTGCGGAAGGGATAAGTTTCACTCTGACCGACAGGAGTTCAAAACCGGTTTTGCACACAGTCAATCAAACAAAGAAAACTGGAGATGTCAATCATGATAGGAACAAGACGTATTACTCGCCGCAGCTTTCTGGCTGCTGCAGGTCTTGCTGCCGTAGGCGCAAGCCTGTCGCTCACCGGATGCAGCGGCTCGGTTTCAGACGGCCTGAGCTCCAAGCACCTGCTGGTGGCACACAGCCACAGTGAGGCTCACCCGGTCAATGTTGGACTGCAGAAGATGACGGAAGTTGCTTCTGCTGAATCCGACCTGACCTTCAGCGTTTACCCCAATGGTCAGCTGGGCGACAACGCAGCAATGATCCAGCTAGTCAAGGCTGGTGTTCTGGATATTGCAAAGGTCTCCGCTTCCAGCATGGAGCAGTTCAACAGCGCATACGCCATTTTCTCAATGCCGTATGTGTTCGAGAGCACTGAGCAGTATTTTGCCGTTATGAACCAGAGCGAAGCGGTGCACGAGATCTTCAAGAGTACCTACGATCAGGGCTTCTTCGCCATCGGCTGGTTCGATTCCGGCTCCCGCAGCATCTACACCACCAAAGACGGCCCCTGTGAAAGCCCCGCAGACCTGAAGGGTCTGAAGATCCGCACACAGGACAGCCCCACGTCCATTGCCATGATCCGTGCTATGGGCGGCAGCGCAACGCCGATGTCCAGCGGCGAGATCTACACCGGTCTGCAGCAGGGCATTATTGACGGGGCAGAGAACAACGAGACAGTTCTGGTGCAGGACGGCCACGGCGAGGTCTGCAAGAGCTACACCTACACCCAGCACCAGATGGTGCCCGATATCGTTATCATCTCCACCGAGACTTGGGAGAGCCTGGATGAGGCCGAGCAGAGCGCCATCGTAAACGGAATGACGCAGGGCAACGAAGCACACGAGGCCGTATGGCAGGATCTGGTGCAGGAGAACATCGACGGTGCCAAGGAGATGGGCGTCCAGTTCTACACCATTGACAAGACCGCCTTCATTGAGGCCACCCAGTCCCTGCGCGACGAGTTCTGTGCCAAGAGCGCCGACAATGCCCGTTATTACGAGGACTTCCTGTCCTATATACAGGCTTGATGAGGAGGGAAGCATACCATGTTGATCGTTAAATTCCGCGGCCTGATCGATAAGATCATTCAGGTCCTCAGCACCATTATCATGGGTGTCATGGTCATTGCTGTCTGCTGGCAGGTCATCACCCGTTATATCCTGAACAACCCCAGCACCGTGACCGAAGAAGCACTGCGTTATCTGCTGATCTGGGTGACTATGGTGGGCGGTGCCTACGCATACGGCCGCCGCAAGCATCTGGCCATTACCGCACTGAGCAAGCGTCTGTCCTTCAAGGGCCAGAAGATCCTGGATATCTTTGTGCAGGCCATGGTCATTCTGTTCTGCGTTGTTGTCATGATCGGCGGCGGTACGCGCCTTGTCAACACCGCTGCGGATCAGCTGAGCGCTGCGCTGCAGCTGCCCATGCCCCTGATCTACGCCAGCGTCCCTGTGGGTGCCATCCTGTTCATCTTCTACGCGCTCATCTTCATCGGTGAGGACCTGCGCGATATGAAGCAGGGCCCCAAGGCAGAGTCTGCCAAAGAAGCATAAAAAGGAGGACGAACCTAAAATGGGTACTTTTTCAAGTCGGTCTGCTCCTGATCGGCACGTTTGCGCTGCTGCTGGCGCTGAGCGTCCCGGTCTCGGTCAGTATCATCATTTCGTCGGTCGTGACCATGGCCTCCACCCTGTCTCTGGATCTGGGCACTTTCGTTGCCAGCCAGCGCATGGTGGGCGGCGTTGACAGCTTCTCTCTGCTGGCTGTCCCGTTCTACATCCTCTGCGGTGTTCTGATGAACACCGGCGGCATTGCGCAGAAACTGATCGATTTTGCAAAAATCCTGGTGGGCCGCATCCCCGGCGGCCTGGCTCACACCAACATTCTGGGCAACACGCTGTTTGGTTCTCTGTCCGGTTCCTCCGTTGCAGCTTCCGTTGCTATCGGCGGCGTTCTGATCCCCATGGAGGAGAAGGAAGGCTACGATAAAAAGTTTGCTGCTGCCGTCAACATTGCTTCTGCACCTACCGGTCTGATCATTCCTCCTTCCGGCATCCTGATCATCTATCCGGTGCTGGCTGGCTGCTCTGTGGTGGGCATGATCATGTCCGGCTACATCCCCGGCCTGATGTGGGCACTGGCCTGTATGGTGGTGGCGTATGTCATTGCAAAGAAGAACCACTATCCCACTGCTGGTAAGGTCCCGGCTTCCGTTTTCTTCAAGTACTTTGTGGATGCGATCCCCAGCCTGCTGCTGATCGTTATCATCGTCGGCGGCGTTATGTCCGGCATCTTCACCGCAACGGAGTCCGCTGCCGTGGCTGTTGCCTATACCCTGTTCCTGTCCATCGTTGTTTACCGCAGCATCAAGATCAAAGATCTGCCCAAGATCCTGCTGGACGCCTGCGAGACCACCGCTGTCATCATGTTCCTGATTGCCGGCTCCAACGTCATGAGCTTTGTTATGAGCTTCACCGGCCTGCCCAGCGCCATCGGCAACGCACTGATCAGCGTCTCCAGCAACAAGTATGTCATCCTGCTCATCATCAACCTTGTCCTGCTGGTGGTTGGCTGCTTCATGGACATCACCCCGGCTGTCCTGATCTTCACCCCGATCTTCCTGCCCGTTGTCCAGTCCTTTGGCATGGACCCCATCCACTTTGGTATCATGATGGTTATGAACCTGGGCATCGGTAACATCACCCCGCCCGTTGGCAGCGCACTGTTCAGCGGCTGCTCGGTGGCAGATATGGACATGGAGGACATGATCAAACCGATCCTGCCGTTCTATGCCGCGATCTTTGTGGCGCTGATGCTGGTAGCCTATGTGCCTTGGTTCTCCATGGCTCTGCCCACCCTGTTCGGCGCAGTCTGATAATGCGAAAAGGAGCAAGTTTTCATGGTTTATTCAGTCACCAAGTATGGCGCTGTCGGCGATGGCGCAACCAATGATGCCGCTGCAATCCAGTCTGCCATTGATGCCTGCAACGCAGCAGGCGGCGGCCGCGTTGTACTGGAGGGCGGTCATACCTACTATTCCAGTTCTATCGAGCTGAAAAGCAACGTAGAGATGCATCTGGAACAGGGCGCCCTTCTGAAAGCGCACTCCGATATCTCCACCTATTTCAACCCCAATGGCGACGATGCTTCCGTGGCAGCAGTTTCCGGCGCAAAGGCCGTGGATCGTCCGGTGGCAAAACCGGCCTACACCTTTATTCACGCCAAGGATGCGGACAACTTCTCCATCACGGGTCAGGGCGCAGTGGACGGCAATGTTTATGCCTTTATGAAGCGGGCAAGCCGTTACTACTTCAACGGCGATTTCTACCCCCGCCCCACCATGGTGTATGTGGAGCACTGCAACCACATCTCGTTCCATGACGTGACACTGCAGAACTCTCCGTTCTGGACGCTGCACCCTGCCGGATGCAACGATGTGCTGATCTCCAACATCCGGGGGGTGAACCCGCTGGACTGCACCAACTCCGACGGCATCGATCCGGATCACTCCACCAACGTGCGGATCATCGGCTGCCATGTCCAGTGTGCAGATGACTGCATCTGTCTCAAGACCACGGCGGGCAATAACGAGTACGGTCCGACTAAGAATGTCATCATCTCCAACTGCACGCTGACCTCTACCAGTGCTGCGATCAAGATCGGCACAGAGGGAGGGACGGACTTTGAGAACATTCTGGTGAATAACTGCATCATCACCGGAACCAACCGCGGCCTGTCCATCCAGATCCGTGACGGCGGCTGTGTGCGGAACGTGAGCTTCTCCAACATCATGATCGAGACCCGCCGTTTTGCCGAGTGCTGGTGGGGCTGCGCAGAACCCATCGTGATGACGACCCACGACCGGAACGCCAACACCCACAGCGGCAGCATTGAGAATGTCCGCTTCTTCAACTTCACCTGCAAGGGCGAGAATGGTGTGTTCCTCTCCGGCAACGAGGAGAATCACATCAAGAATGTTCTGTTTGAAAATGTCAACGTCTGTCTGGAAGCTACCAGCAAGTGGGAGCGCGGAATGTACGACCTGCGTCCCATTCCGCCTGAAAAGGAAGGGATGCTGCATCAGAAGAATGCAGCCATGTTCCTGCGCTGGGTGGATGGCGTCACCGTTCGGAACTCTACCCTGGGCTTTGCGGGTGAGGATCGTTCGGACTTCGCACAGGCGCTTCTTACTCAGAACTGCACCAACGTGCAGACCATGGGTCTGACTGCTGAGGCTGCTACCCCGGAGTACCAAAGCATCGAGCTGGGCTGAGCCGCCTATCAATAATGAGCAAGCCGCCGCATCGGCGCTGGCCCCTTTTGCCGGGTCGGGCCGGGCGGCGGCTTTTTTTGAGGGATAAACCAATGAACAAGAAAAAAGAACATCATCACGTTTGCCGCGTTCCTGATTCTGATGGTGGGTCTGGGCGCGAACGATGCCATGCGGGGCATTCTTTTCCACCATCTTCTCTGCCCACTTCCAGCTGAGTACCGCCCAGTTGTCCCAGATCGTCACCGTAAGCTACATCGGCAACCTCGTGTTTCTGGCCGTCGGCGGCTTCGGAGTGGATATTCTGGGCCGCCGCAAGGCCATGCTGCTGTACACCTTTTTGTGGAGCGGGGCCATGCTGCTGTTCGCCACTACAGATTCCTATCTGCTGCTGCTTGTGGGAATGTTTTTCGCCATGGGCACATCTACGCTGCTGAATACTAACATGAACCTGATCACCACCGGTATGTTTGCGGCTGCGCCCGGCTTCTTCGGAAACTTCCTGTTCTTTATTCAAGGCATCGGCACCAGCGGCAGCCAGAGCATCATTGGCAACTGGGCTGCGGATATTTCCAGCTGGCACACCGTGGCATGGGGACTGCTGGCCATTGGCGCAGTTGCCATGGTTTTGTTTGTGCTGTTTCCGATGCCGGAGGTGCAGGAGCAGAAAACCGGGGACAAGGCATCCCCCAAGGAGATCATGGCCTGCCCGGCATTTCTGCCGCTGGTGCTGATCATCGGGCTGTACTTCATTGCGGAACACGGGATTATGAACTGGCTGGTGAGCTATGCCGCCAACGCACTCCGTCGCCGTTGGCGTCCTCCGCATAGTCTGCCAGCGCAGTCTGCAGGCGCTGCACGGCCTCGTCCGGCAGGGCCTCCGCCGTGACTACCGCCACGGTGTAGTCCGGGTCTACGGTAGTCAGCAGGCCGTGCGCCACATACGCTACGCCCACAATGACCATTGCCGCCACCGCCACGATGCCCCAGTTGTAATACCACCAGTTGGCGCGGGAGCGCTTTTTCTGCTCCTGTGCGGTCAGGGGCTTATCCGGCGCTGCCGGGCGCGGGATGCTGCGCACCTCTACGCCGTATTCCTGCCGCAAAACCGGGAACAGGGTCTGCATCGCTGCCAGCCCCGGCAGCCAGAAGCCGAACAGCACCGCCCAGAACACGCTGACCGGGAACAGCAAGATCATGCCGCCGATGCCCGCCAGCATGAGAACGCCTGCCAGGACGCAGCGCGCCGGGGGCGACAGCCAGCAGCCTGCCCGCCCGGCGCAGCAAGCTGTCCGGGGCGGGCAGTTGCAGCGGCAGAACGGCAGCGCAAAGCGTAGCCAGAACCGCCAGCACCAGAAAATCCAGCGCCAGAAAAACGAGAATGGCAAGCCCGGGGTAATACCCCTGCTGCGCGGCGGCTTCAAACACAAAGGCCGATACAAAGCACAGCAGCCCCAGCACCAGCGTGCCAATGCAGCCAAAGCCGCAGGCGGCTTTCCAATGGGCGGCTAGGGTCTGCTTTGCCCGGGGCAGCCACTGGGAGGGGTCGTTCTGCAAGCTGCGCAGAGCGCAGTCTGCCAGCAGCACCATGGCAGGGCCGGTCAGCAGACCGGTGACCGCACTGCACACCACCGTCAGCGGCAGGGAGAGCAGGGTCACGCCCAGCGAGACCCCCAGTGCGGCAGGCAGACAGAGCACGCAGACCATCAGGTTCGTGCCCAGCAGCTGGCCGAGGTCGCGGCCGACCATCTGGCAGAAGCGCGCAAAGCCCTTTTTCTCCGGCTCGTTGGGGCCTACGCCGTGGCCGTCCCGCCCATAAAGGGCATTGTAGATGCTCATTTTACTTTACCTCGGTGCCGAAGGCTTCGATCTGGGTCAGGGCGGGGAAGGGGGAGGTCCCCTCGGCCTGAATGAGGTCTTTCAGCACAAGGCTGCGCACCCGCTTGGGCTCAAAGGCAACGCTCTGGGGCTTGGCGCTTTTTACCAGCGGAATGTCCAGCTGACTGCCATCAGAAAATTCTACCGTAGCCTTTACCCAGTAGCTGTCGTGGGGGAAAATCTGCCCGCTCGGTGATGCGCAGCTCGTCCAGAAGTACTTCGCGGCCAAAATCCAGCGTCAGGGCGGCGTTCGGGTCGCGGTTGATGCCCCAGCTCTGGTAGGGATATTCCCCGTGGGCGCTGTTTTCAAAGATGCCGTCGATGGCGTTGCGGGCGGCAAACACCGCCTCGCCGCGCGTTTCCACGTTGGCGCTGGCGTGGGGATAAAAGCCGGTGTCGCCGTGCTCATCGTAGCAGTTGAAGGCCAGATTCCGCCGGGCGGCAATCTCTTCCGGCAGTGCCAGCCGTGCCCGGATAACGTGACGGCTGCCCGCAAAGCTCTTAGGCGAGTAGGTGATGGCCTGCTCCCCGAAGGGAATGTGGAAGTTGATCTCCCGCTTGACCACATACACAAGGGCTTCGGGCATGGTGTCCTCGAACTGGATGACGCAGTACTGCCCGGGATGGTCGATCTCCAGCGCCACCCGGTCGCCGGGCTTGTAGGAGTTGGTGTAAACAAGGGATACGTTGGTGTCGGCATCACAGGTCATCAGGGTGTGGCCGGCTTCGTCCAGAATTTTCAGCTTGATGGTTTCCATGGCAGTTCTCCTTAGTACAGTTCGAGCTTCAGCATTTTTTGAAATGCAGGGTGATCTTATAGATCGTTTCCGGCCATGCGGTGCGCAGGCGCGGGTCGGTGATAGGCACCGCCGTAACAGCAGCCGTTGCGGCGTCCGGGTCAAAGCGGATGCCGCCCAGTGTGCCCACCGCAAAGCCGTCCGCAGTGGGGACGGGTTGCTGCTCGGTGAGCAGGGTCAGATCCACCGTGCCGGGATAGTCTGTTTCGTCCCGCAGGGTGATGCCCTGTTCGCTGACCGATATACAGCGGCGGTAGGTGGTAAGCCCTGGGATAGGCGGGTACGCGCCCGCCAGTTCGCCGGTGATGCTGTTTTCCGCGGTGCACACCTCCCGGGCAGCGTATTCCGCGCCGGGCAGCTGCTGGATGCCGTCAAAGGTGGGCAGGTTGTGCCATGCGCTCTGCATCGTCCAGATCTCGTACCGCTGAGGGCTGAAGGTCTTTTTGGTGTAGCTCTCCACCCCGATATCGATCAGGAACGGTCTGCCGTCCTTGTATACGGTAATGCTGCCGGTATCGTTGTGGTTGTGGCTGTCGCCGTTGGAGCCAAACTTTGCACCCAGCACCCAGCTGCCCTGCCGTGCGGCATAAATGCCTACACTGGGGTACCATACTGCAGAACGATGCTGGGGAACTGCGGCGTATTCCATCAGTTCCTGCTCGGCAAAGGCGGTGGTCAGCCGGTACCACAGGTTGATGTGGGTGCTGCCGTCCGGGTTCTGCAAATGGTCGGGGTCGGCATCGGCACGGAAGTCTGCCGCCGCAAGTGCCTGCAAAGCATCGCTGCCAACGGCCTGCCCAAAGCGGTATTCCCGCGCACCGCACCGCCCGGCAAGGGGGACTGCAATCGCCAAAGTTCAGATAGTAAGGTCCTTCCACATGGACATTGCAGATGTACTCCGCGATATTTTTGATCTTTGTTTCTCTGAATAGCGGGCGGAAGGCCTCCGGCGCAACGTTGGATAAAATTTCAAGACAGCCCCACAGGGTCAGTCCGGCGTGGCGATAATACTGCGCGCCCTCGTTGCAGCAGCCGTCCGCGCCGTAGTCCTTCAAAAAGCAGTCGAGGCTGTAGGCTGCCTGCTTGACGGCAGCTTTTCGCTGCTGCTGGGTGGTGGGCAGCAGAAAAACGGTGAGCAGCACATTCTGAGTGCACCAGCTCGTCCAGTTACACATAGGCTCTTCGCCGTTTCCCATCCACCAGAAGTGGCCTGTAAAATAGGGCGTCAGGATGCGGGCGTCCAGCTCCCGCTCCATCCTCGCCGTGATGCCCGGCGCGGCAGTATCCAGCTCATCGGGCAGTAAGTACCGGGTCAGCGCCAGAAGCGCGCCGGTCTCGGCGGCAAATAAATCCACGATGGGGCGGGTGGTGTCCGGCAGGGGCAGCTGCGGGGTGTCCCGCACATAACTGTTGTGGGCGGGCAGCTGCCATGCACTTTCCTCGCAGATCGCCCATACGGTATCGGCAATTTCATCCAGAAAGCGCCCTTTGTGCTCCACACACTCGGCACTTACCAGTGCGCACAGCCGCGCCCGGCGGGAAAAGTAAGCCGCCTCCCATGGGGTGCGCCGCCCGGTGCGGGTGAAATCCAGCCAGAGGGAGAGCGGCAGGGGCGCAAGGGGTGTTTGCAGCGCGGCTTCCCCGGCTTTCAAAAAGCGCTGCTTTGCCCGCGGGGGTAAAGCCAGCCATGCGGGGCGCTCTTTGGCAGGGGGAAAGGGGCGGTAGTCGGGAAGAAATTCCGGCAGAAAGGCAAGTTGTTCCTGTATCATAAAAGCCTCCGACTTCAAATACTTTGCTGATATTCCCGCGGGCTGAGGCCGGTGACCTTTTTGAATACCTTGGAAAAATAGAAAGCGCTCTCGTAGCCCAGTTTTTCCGCAATCTCGTAGACTTTCAAATCACCCTGTTCCAGCATCTCTTTGGCCGCAGCGATGCGGGTTTCGGTGATGTACTCCACAAACCCGCTGTCGCCGTATTTTCCGAACAGCTGGCTGAGGTAGTTGGGCGAAAAATTGAACACCGCCGCCACATCGGCCAGCGTCAGCTTTTCCGAAAGATGATTCTTGACATACTCCTGCACCTGTGCCACCACCTGCATCTTCCCGGCGGTGGCATCGCCCTCGGTGATCTCAACGAACTGGATGGGCTTTTCTGCGGTGAGCAGGGGCCGTAGGTGGGCGTTTTCCCGGCAGCGGCGGGCCAGCCCCAGCAGCGAGCCGGTGGGGCGACCTACCGCCCAGAGCAGCCGTACCGTGAAATAGTTGTATAGAATTTGGCTGGCGCGTTCCAGCAACGGGCGCAGCACCGTCCGGTATTTCTGGCACTGGACATCGGTCAGGCAGAAAAGCACATTGCAGCGCATGGCATCCGCCCCGGTCACATAGCAGGGCAGATAGTTCTGCAGGGTGGTCTCCAGCATCCGCCCGCAGGAAAAGCTCAGCTTCAGCTGCTGGGCGGGAGTCAGCTCTGTGTTGGCAATGATCTCGCAGCTGGCTACAAGGTAGTTGTCGCTTGCAAGGTTCAGCTCCATGTGCTGCAAGGGCTGCTCCAAAGATTGTTCGTCCGGGAACAGCCCAGCGTACAGCCGCACGAAAAACCGCTCCTGATAGCTGCGCACGCTCTCGGCAAGGTTTTCCTGTGCTGACAATTCGCCCAGCAAAGCACGCTCCTTTTTTACCTTTTCGGCGGCCTTGGCAAGGGCGGTCTGCAGGTTCTCGGGGGTCAGGTCTAATTTGACGAAGTAATCCACCACGCCGACCCCCATGGCCTGCTTGATGTAATCGAATTCTTCAAAGCTGGTCAGCATGATAAAGGCGGGCAGGGCGCTGCGTTCCCGGCAGGTGCGCGCCAGGGTCAGGCCGTCCATGACCGGCATTTTTACATCAGCAATGACGATATCCGGCTTCTCCCGCTCAATGAGTTCCAGCGCCAGCTTTCCGTTGCGGGCGGTGCCGCAGACGGTATAGCCCAGCTTTTCCCATTCCAGCATCCCCTGCAGGCCGATGAGCACCAGCGGCTCATCATCCACCAGTAATATCCGCAGCATGGCTGTCTCCTTTCTGTTGATAGGGCAGCCGGATGGTGACCTCGGTGCCCACGTCCTCTTCACTTTCAATGGTCAGGCCGTAGCCCTCGCCAAAGGAATACCGGATGCGGCGGTTTACGTTCCACAGGCCGACATGGCGGAACTTTTCAGTCTTTTCGGCTTCCTCGGCGGGCTCGTCCAGAAGGTGAGCCACCAGCTCCGGCGGCATGCCCACGCCGTCATCGGTAATGCGCAGCAGTACGTCTCCGGTATCCGAGTCGGTGGAGATATCCAGCAGCACGCTGCCGTGGCCGCCCTTGGGCTCCAGCCCGTGGAAGATGGCGTTTTCCACCAGCGGCTGCAGGGTGAACCGGGGGATCAGGCAGTCGCGGCAGAGGGTCTCACTTTCAATGTGGGAGACTTCGATTTCCAGATCGCCGCCGTAGCGGTATTGCTGGATGGTAAAGTAATCGTTGAGCAGTGCCAGCTCCTCCTGCAAAGGTACCAGCTTTTGGGTGCCCTTGGAGATGCTCTTGGTCAGCCGGGCAAAGGCAGTCACCATTTCCGCAATGCCCGGTGCATTCTGGATGGTGGCCATCCAGCGGATGCTGTTGAGGGTATTATAGATAAAGTGCGGGTTTACCTCGTTTTGCAGCATCCGATATTCCAGCTCCTGCTTGCGGCGCTCGTCCTCCACCCGGCGGGTCATCAGGCTGTCTACGTTTTCGGCAAGCTGGTTGATGCCGCGGCCAATGTCGCCCAGCTCGTTGTTCCACTCCACCGCGCGGTCCGGGGAAAAGTTGCCGCTGCCCACGGTCTCGATGCGCTTTTGCAGCGCCTCCACCGGGCGGGTGATGACCAATTCCAGCCAATGCTGTATAAAAAAGCTTAGTCCCCAGATGATGGCTATGCCAAGGGCGATCAGCCACAGGTACACGCCGTAGTGCAGCAAAAAGGTATTTGCGGGCAAAAGCTACCAGTGCCGCGCTGCGGCCGTTCAGTGTTACCTTGACTACATAATACTTCTGGTCGTCCAGCTGCACCTTGCCCTGCCACGCGGTCTGCTCGGTCATGCCGTTATTGCAGCCGGTGCGCAGGGTGTAGTCCACCTCCCGCAGCCGATTTTCAATCTCGGTCAGGCTGCCGTTTTCGATCTGCCACAGGCGGCTGCCCATCTCCCAGTACAACGCGCTGCCGTCGGTCAGGCTGTAACCTGCGGCCGGGTCGGTGATAATGGCGGTATCCAGCGCAAGGTAGGTGCTGCCCCGGTGCAAGGTGCCCTTGCCGCAGCGGACAGGCTGGCTGAGGGCGATGCAGCTCGGACTGCCGGGCAGCAGCGGGTCGGTAGCGAACTGCATCCCGTAACCCTTGGTGAGAAACTGCTTTATGCTGGTGCGGTTGAGCGCCGCCGAGGAGTTCAGCGGGCCGAACTGCAAATGCCGGTCGTTCTCGTTGGTAATAAAGAAGCGGAGGATGTGGCTGTACAGGGTGCTGGAATAGTATTTTTCCTGCACAGCTTTGTAGGCGGCAATGGTCTGGGCGCCATTGACATCCTCCTGCGTGATGTACCGCCGCACGGTGCTGTCAATGGAAGCCCAGTTCAAAAGAGCATCGGCGCTTTCCAGACTGGTCTCGATGGAGGTAGCCACCAGCCGCAGGTTGAACTCTGCCGCCTGCAGAGAGTTGGCACGCACATATTGGTTGGAGAGTGAACAGCGCCGCGCCCACAGCCAGCGAGGTAAGGAGGTAAAAAAAGCGCATTCCCCACACGATCTGCCGCCGCAGCGGGAAACGATGGCTGCTCTTCATAGCGGAGCCTCCTTTCCGGTAATATTTTGCATTCTTTCCTTTATACAGTACTGATTCCGGCGCGGTTTGTCAACGACTTTTTTCATGGAAATTGTGTACTTTATGCTTTTTTTCTCTTGTCATGGATGTAAACTGTGCAAGAGAACAATAAAGTGCAGACCCCAGTGTAAGAAAGTGCATCTTTTTCAAAAAGACGCAGAAAAACTGCAACTCTTCCCGGAATTTTTCCATTCCGGTTTTTGCGCCTGTGCGGTATCCTAGTGTCAACAAAAGCGAGCGGCTCCCCGGCACGGGGGAAGACAACGCTGCACGAAATACACACACTGCCCTGAAGGAGGACACACTTATGAAAAAGATCTCTCGCCGTTCGTTCCTTACCGCTGCCGCAGCCTGCGGCGCAGCTGTTGCCCTGAGCGCCTGCGGCGGCTCTTCCGCAAGCTCCACCGCTGCTTCCTCCGCTGCCGGCTCCACCGCTGCATCCGCAGCCGCAGGCCCTGTTACCCTGCAGTGGTCGGTGTGGGATAAGGAGTCCACCCCCTACTGGCAGGCCATGGCCGACGGCTACATGGCAAGCCACAAGGATGTTACCATCGAGATGGTGGACCTTGGCTCCAGCGATTACATGACCGTTCTGGCTACCCAGCTGGCCGGCAGCGCCGATCTGGATGTCGTGACCGTCAAGGATATCCCCGGTTATGCAAACCTCATCAATCTGGACTACCTCAAGCCCCTGAACGAGGTGCTGACCCGCGATGCTGGCGATTTCAACGGCACCATCGAGCAGCTGACCACCGACGACGGCAACTTCTACGCCGTGCCCTTCCGCAGCGATTTCTGGGTGGTGTACTACAACAAGGATCTGTTTGATAAGGCCGGTGTGGAGTATCCCTCCAATGACCTGACGCTGGAAGATTACGATGCGCTGGCCCGCAAGATGACCAGCGGCTCCGGCGACACCAAGGTCTATGGCTGCCACTACCACACCTGGCGCTCTGCCGCTTCCCTGTTCTCCATCCTGGACGGCAAGAACACCATCATCGACGGCAAATACGACTTCATGAAGCCCACCTACGATATGGTCATTGCCCAGCAGAAGGACGGCATCTGCATGGACTACGGCTACCTCAAGACCTCTTCGCTGCACTACTCCGCAGCCTTTGAGAACCAGCAGTGCGCAATGGTCAACATGGGCAGCTGGTTCATCTCCACGCTGGAAGCTTACATGAAGGATGCCGAGACCAAGTTCAACTGGGGCATCGTCAAGTATCCGCACCCGGCAGGTGCCCCTGCAGGTTCCACTCTGGGCACCGTGACCAGCTTGGCCATCAACGCGGACTCCCCCAAGGCCGAAGCTGCCGCCGACTTCATCAACTGGTGTGTCTCTGAAGAGGGCGCACAGGCCATCGCCAAGACCGGCACCTTCCCGGCCTGCGGCTCCGCTGCTACCGCCGAGATCATCAAGTCCACCGAAGGCTTCCCGGAGGACAGCAACTCCGTCGATGCACTGACCACCACCAACGTTTATCTGGAGATGCCCTACACCCAGTATGCTTCCGATATCGAGACCATCCTGAACGCCGAGCACGATGCTATTATGACCATGAGCGAGACCGTGGACGAGGGCATCCAGAACATGAACGATCAGGTTCCCGCAGTTCTCGGCTGATAAAGCGTTTTCCGCAATGGTTTGCGGTTCTCCTTCTTCATTGTTTTCAATCCCCATTCATTTTCCGATGACGAGCATCGGAAAAAAGCCCTGTCCGAGCGGGGCGGGTATGCACAGCGCCCGCCCCGCTCATTTTTTGGAAAAACTGTTATACTTCCGGGAAAGGAGGCTCTTTTATGGCGAGTGCTGCTGCCACGACAAAAGCTCCCCGTAAAGTGCTGAAAAAATCGACCCGCGATTCACTCATCGCATATTCCTTTATTGCGCCAAACTTCATCGGTTTCTGCGTGTTTACGCTGGTGCCCATGGCGTTTGCCATTGCGCTGGCTTTCTGCGCATGGGACGGCCGCCACGCCATCGAGTTTATCGGTCTGAAGAACTTTGTAAAACTCTTTACCACCGATAAGATCTTTCAGGCGGCGCTGAAAAATACCATCGTCTACGTCATTGGCACGGTGCCGCTGACGCTGGCCTGCTCACTGGCCATGGCTGTGCTGCTGAACCAGAATGTGAAGCTGCGCAACTTCTTCCGCACGGTGGCGTTCTTCCCGTATGTTGCTTCGCTGGTGGCGGTGGCTGCGGTGTGGAACATGATCTTCAACCCCTCCATGGGCCCCATCAATATGATCCTGAACCAGTTCTTTGGCGTGGCCGTGGAAAACCTGCCCCGCTGGGCTGCCGGTAAGGACACCGCTATGATCACGGTCATCCTGTTCAGCGTCTGGAAGAACATGGGTTACTACATGGTCATCTATCTGGCAGGCTTGCAGGGCTGCAACCCGGACCTGAACGAAGCCGCCGAGCTGGACGGTGCAAATCGCTGGCAGCAGTTCTGGCACATCACTCTGCCGCAGCTGCGCCCTACTACCTTCTTTGTGGTCATCATGCTCACCATCTCCGGCTTCAAAGTCTACGACCAGATGTACATGATCACGCAGGGCGGCCCCGGCACGGCGACCATGACGCTGGTGTACTACATCTATAATGTGGCCTTCGTAAATACCCCGAAATACGGCTACGCAAGTGCTATTGCCATGGTGTTGTTCGTACTGGTGCTGATCGTCACGATCATCCAGTTCCGCGGCTCCAAGGGCGATAACTGAGAAAGGAGGAAGACTCATGGCAACCGCAGTCATCAAGAATCACGCGTCCCAGAAGCGGCGCAATTTCATCTCCAAGTTCCTGATCTATTTCTTCCTCATCGTCATCACAGCCTGTATGCTGCTGCCCTTTTTGTGGATGCTGTCCTCCTCCTTTAAGCTGAATAAGGACGTGTTCGGCTTCCCTATCCAGTGGATCCCCAAAAATCCCCGCTGGCAGAACTATGTGGACATCTGGACCCAGATCCCGCTGCTGACCTTTGTGAAGAACACGGTCAAGATCACCATGGTGGTCACCCTGCTGCAGCTGTTCACTTCCTCCTTTGCAGCCTATGCCTTTGCCAAGATGCAGTTCAAGGGCAAGAACGTGCTGTTCCTCGGCTACATTGCCACCATCGCAGTGCCGTGGCAGGCCTACATGGTGCCCCAGTTCATGATGATGAGCTCGTGGCATCTGAACAACACCCATCTGGCCATCATGTGTTTGCAGGCCTTCAGTGCCTTTGGTGTGTTCCTGATGAAGCAGTTTTACGAGGGCGTGCCCACCGAGCTGTGTGAGGCTGCCCGTATCGATGGCCTGAGCGAGTACGGCATCTGGTGGCACATCATGCTGCCCCTCAGCCTGCCCGCGCTGTCCACCCTGACCATCTTCACCTTCGTGAACACCTGGAACGACTTCCTTGGCCCCCTGATCTACTTGACCAAGACCGAACTCAAGACCATCCAGATCGGTCTGCGCATGTTCATCACCCAGTATTCCGCAGAGTACGGCTTGATCATGGCAGCCTCTGTGGTAGCACTGATCCCGGTGCTGATCGTGTTCCTCTCCCTGCGAAATACTTTGTGCAGGGCGTGGCATCCACCGGCATCAAGGGCTAAACAAATCACCCGTAAGCGGGGCGTGGGCAGTACCTGCGCCCCGCATTTTTTGCAGAAATAGAGGAAATGCGTTATGTTATATCCTGAACAGAATGAAGCTCGCCTGAAGCTGAGCCTTGACGGTACATGGGAGTTTATGCTGGGCAACTGCGAGGAAAATCGGTTCGACCCCGCAAAGCCCCTGCCGGACGCCCAGCCCATCGCCGTACCTGCCAGCTACAACGACCAGAACGACCAGACCACCGCCCTGCGCCGCCACTACGGCTGGGCGTGGTATCAGCGGCAAGTCACCCTGCCCGCCTTCTGCGCCGGGCAGCGGGTGGTGCTGCGGTTTGGCTCGGTGACCCACACCGCAAAGGTCTGGCTGAACGGCCAGCTCATTGCGCAGCACAAGGGCGGCTTTACCCCCTTTGAAGCGGACGTCACCGCCCTGCTGCAACCCGGCGAGACCGCACTGCTGACCGTAGCCTGTGACAACCGGGTGAACCACAGCACCCTGCCTGTGGGCAACGAGGACGGGCAGCTGGCCTTCTTTGGCTCGGACAACGCGGGTATCCCCAGTGTGGAGGCTGCCAAGCGTGCCGCCGCACCCCAGAACCGCCCCAACTTTGACTTCTTCAACTATGCGGGCATCCACCGCTCGGTGGTGCTCTACACCACCCCCAAAGAGTACATCGAGGATGTGACCGTAGTGCCCGCCGTGGACGGCACGGTGCAGTACGCGGTAAAAACCACCGGCAGCGCGCCTGTCCATGTCACGGTGCTGGACGCTGACGGCAACGCCGTAGCACAGGCAGAGGGCGCAGCGGGCACGATCACCATCCCGGAAGTGCACCTCTGGGAGCCCAGACCCGGCACGCCCTACCTGTACACCCTGCATGCATCACCTGCGGGGCAGACGTCTACGACCAGACCTTTGGTGTGCGCAGCATTGAGGTGCGGGGCACCCGGGTGCTTTTGAACGGCAAGCCGTTTTACTTCAAGGGCTTTTGCAAGCACGAGGACTTTACCGCCCACGGCCGCGGCTTTGACCCGGTGCTGAACGTAAAGGACGTGAACCTCATCCACTGGGCCAACGCCAATGCCGTGCGCACCAGCCACTACCCCTATGCCGAGGAATTTTACGACCTGTGCGACCGGGAGGGCATCCTTGTCATGGACGAGACCCCGGCGGTGGGCATCGGCGGCGGGGCAGCCGTGAACCCCTATAAGGAATACCCCTTGCGGAGCATCACCGGCAGGTGCTTGCCGAGATGATCCAACGGGACAAAAACCACCCCTGCGTGGTGCTGTGGAGCCTTGGCAATGAGCCGGATCTGGAGCACTTCCCGCAGGATGCCTACGACTACTGGCACCCGCTCTACGAGCTGGCCCACCGGCTGGACCCGCAGGGCCGCCCGGTGACCCTCGTCTGCTGCCAGAACGATTATACAAAGGATCTTACCACCCGGACTATGGACATTGTCTGCATCAACCGCTACTACGGCTGGTACAACCTTTCCGGAGACATGGACGCTGCCTGCTATGGCCTGAATCAGGAGCTGGATTTCTGGGGATCTCAGCACAAGCCCGTGATGATGAGCGAATACGGCGCAGACACCGTGGCAGGCTTGCACACCGCCGGAGCAGAGATGTTCAGCGAGGAGTTTCAGGTGGAGTTTTACCGCCGTCTGGATGCAGAGTTTGACAAGCGCCCGTGGTTTGTGGGAGAATTTGTCTGGAACTTTGCAGACTACGACACCGTGCAGGGCCCCATGCGGGTGGACGGCAACAAAAAGGGTCTGTTCACCCGGGATCGCCGCCCCAAGCTGGGAATGCACTTTCTGCGCCAGCGGTGGTCAGAGATACCTACGTTTGGATTTAAGGAGTAATCATGATGAAAACCTACCAGAACCACGCTATGACCGACGCCGAGGCACGGCAGGCACTGGCCGATGCCTGCAAGCAGGTGGAGACCAATCTGCCCCTGTACACCTACCAGTGCCAGAACCATTCCAGCGTGAACGGCATCTACCCCGGCTGTGCCAATAACCAGTGGACCTGCGGCTTCTGGCCCGGTGAGATCTGGCTGGCCTACGAGGCCACCGGCGAGGAAAAATTCAAGACCGCCGCCCTCATTCAGGTGGACAGCTTTGCGGACCGCATTGCCCGCAAGGTGGAGGTGGACCACCACGATATGGGCTTTTTGTACAGCCCCACCTGCGTGGCAGCATGGAAGCTGGTGGGCAGCGAAAAGGGCAAAAACGCCGCCATTGCCGCCGCCGACCAGCTGCTGACCCGCTACCAACCCAGCGGCCGCTTCTTGCAGGCATGGGGCACTATGGACGACCCCGGCAACTACCGCTATATCATTGACTGCATGCTCAATGTGCCGCTGCTGTACTGGGCAGCGCAGGTGACCGGTAGCGACCACTACCGGGAGATCGCCGCTGCCCACACCGCCACCACGCTGGCAAACTCCTTCCGGCCGGACGGCAGCACCTACCACACCTTCTTCATGAACCCGGACGGCACCCCCAAGGGCGGCCGCACCTGTCAGGGCTACAAGGATGACAGCTTTTGGGCCAGAGGGCAGGCATGGGGCGTGTACGGCAGCGCCATCGGCTACACCTACACCCATGATGAAAAGTTCCTCGAGGTGTTCCGCAAGGCGCTGGAATTTTACCTTTCCCGCCTGCCGGAGGATATGATCCCCTGCTGGGATATGCTCTTTGCCCCGGAAAGCGGCGAACCCCGGGATTCCTCCTCCGCTGCCATCGTGGCCTGTGGATTGCTGGAAGCGGCAAAGTATGTGGACGAAGCAGAAGCTGCCCAGTGGCGCACCCTGGCCCGGCAGATGCTGGGCAGCCTTGCGGCAAATTACGCCGTAAAGCCTGGTACTCTGGGCTCCGGCCAGCTGCTGCACGGCACTTACAGCAAAAAGAGCCCCTACAACACCTGCACCCCGGAGGGCGTGGATGAATGTACGAGCTGGGGCGATTATTTCTACATGGAGGCGCTGACCCGCCTGACCAAAGACTGGGAGATGTACTGGTGATGAACTTGCAGACCAAAGCGGATTTTACCGCATTGATGCACAGATTTCTCGACCCCCTCAAGCCGTGTTATTCGAAGGGCGGCGCCCGGCTGCACCTCGGTGAGACGGGCGTGACCTATGACCAAAATGCCATTGAGCTGGAAGCTTTCAGCCGCCCGCTGTGGGCGCTGGTGCCCTTCTGGGTGGGCGGCGGTTCCGACCCGGAGTTTGAAGCAATCTACCGCCGGGGACTTGCCGCCGGTTCCGACCCGGAAAACCCCGAATACTGGGGCAAATGCTAGGAGTATGACCAGTGCTATGTGGAAATGGCTGCTATTGCCTGCGGCATCCTCACGGCGCCCGAAAAGCTCTGGACACCGCTTTCGGATACCGAAAAGCAGAACCTTGCTGCATGGCTGGGGCAGATCAATGCCACACACCATCCCGGATTGCAATTGGCAGTTCTTCCGCATTCTGGTAAATCTTGCCCTGAGAAGCGTGGGGATGCCTTACAGCCCGGAGCTGCTGGAGGATGGCCTTTGCAAGATTGACAGCTATTACAGCGGCGACGGCTGGTCTACCGACGGTGCCAGCATCCAGAAGGATTACTACATTCCTTGGGCCATCCAGTATTACGGGCTGCTGTACTCTAAGCTTGCCGCCGACACCGACCCCCGGCGCGCAGAACTCTACCGTCGGCGCGCCCAGCTGTTTGCACAGCAGTTCGTCTATTGGTTCGATGCCAACGGCGCAGCCCTGCCCTTTGGCCGCAGCCTGACCTACCGCTTTGCCCAGAACAGCTTCTGGGCGGCCTGCATCTGGGCAGGGCTGGAGCCGCTGCCCCTGCCGGTAATGAAGGGCCTTATCGTCCGCAACTTCAACTGGTGGCTGGGGCAGAAGATGTTCGACCGGGACGGCATCCTGACCATCGGCTACTGCTACCCGCAGATGTACATGGCCGAGCGGTACAACGCCCCCGGCAGCCCCTACTGGGGCATGAAAAGCTTTTTGCTCCTTGCTTTGCCGGACGACCACCCCTTCTGGTCTGCGAAGCCGAAGCCGCTCCCATGCCCGCATTAGAATGGCTCAAGCCCATGCCCTACGCCAATATGCTGGTGCAGCGCCGTGCAGGCCGTGTGACGGCCTACGCCGCCGGTGTCAACGAGGGCCACGGTCACGGACAGTTCCCGGAAAAGTATGCAAAATTTGCCTACGATACCCGCTTTGGCTTCTGCGCCTCCCGCAGCCGGGAGGTGCTCAATCAGGCCGCACCGGACAGTATGCTGGCCTTTGTCATCGACGACAATGTGTTTGTGCGCAAGGTGAGCAAAACGTGGAAAATTGAAGCCGGGGCTGTGACCGCGCAGTGGTCGCCCTTCCCCGGGATTGAGGTGACCACCACTATCACTCCCACGGCCACCGGCCACCGCCGCCACCATGAAATTGACAGCAGTTTCGACTGCGAAGCCTATGACTGCGGTTTTGCCGTGCCCAATTTTACACCGGGCTACGCCGAAAGCGCGGAAAACGATACCGCCGAAGCCCATTGCGACACCCTGTGCTGCGCCGTGCGCGGCAGGGGAGAAGCAGTGGTCATCGGCTGCGACCCTAACACCAGCCTGTACTTCACCAATGTCCATCTGCCCGCCGTGAAGTACCACATCCCCAAGGGACACACAGAACTGGACACCGAGGTCTTTGACGAAGCAAACTGATGCCGCCTATAGCAGTTTGCGTTTTTAATGCCAAGCAACAAAAATCGCAAAGTCGTTTTGATAGGCACGGCGATAGAAAAACAGTCGTTTTGTGCGGCTGTTTTTCTTATATTCTGTGCTATAGTGAGAGCAGAAAATGCTGCGAGGTGACATTTATGCCTTTAAATAATCCTATCACATCGGCGCTTCTGGCCGACCCGGAAATTTTCCAGCAGAACCGTTTGCCCTTCCACGCTCATTTTGCAGACCAGACAAGCCCGGAAATGCCGCTGGCCGTCAGCTTGGATGGCGAATGGGCTTTCCACTATGCGGAAAACCTGACTGCGCCTTTCTCAGACTGGGACACCCTGACCGTGCCCGGCTTCATCCAGATGCAGAGCCTGCAAAAGCCCGGCCAGCCCTACGGCACGCCCCATTACGTCAACACCCAGTACCCGTGGGACGGCCATGAAAAGCTGCACCCCGGCCAGATTCCGCAGGATTATAACCCCATCGGGGAGTACCGGCGCAGCTTCACCCTGCCGGAAAACTGGGCAAGCTGCTACCTGCGGCTGAACGGTGCGGACAGCGCCGCCGCCGTCTGGTGCAACGGGGTGTACATCGGCTACACCGAGGATACCTTTACCCCCGCTGAATTTGATATGACCGCCGCCGTCCACCCCGGCGAAAATACCCTGACTGTGCAGGTGTACCGTTTTTGCTCCGGCAGCTGGCTGGAAGATCAGGATTTCTGGCGCATGAGCGGCTTGTTCCGCTCGGTGGAGCTGTTCACAAAACCGGAAGTTCACCTCGAGGATGTCTTTGTGAAGCAGGATTTTGCCCCGGACTTTTCCAGCGCAACCGTCACCTTTGATTGCAAGGTCAGCGGCGCGGGCACCATCTCGGTGGTGTTTGACGGCGAGGAGCAGTCTGCCGAGGTGGGTGAGCCTGCCGAATACGACAGCGGTGTGGTGTTCGGCAAGGGCGAGGCTAACCCGGACGTGGAGGAGGACGTGCAGGATGTCTCCTTCACCTTTGCGGTGGAGGACCCTGCTCTGTGGAGTGCCGAACAGCCGAACCTGTACGAGGCAGAAATTGCCCTGCTGCGCGAGGGTGCTCTCGTGGAACGTACTGGCCTGAAGGTCGGTCTGCGCAGGTTTGAGCTGAAAGACCGCCAGATGCTTTTGAACGGCAAGCGTATCGTGTTCAAGGGTGTCAACCGCCACGAGTGGAGCTGCCGCACCGGCCGCACCGTCAGCCGGGAAGAGATGCTGTGGGATGTAAAGAACCTGAAGGCCCACAACGTCAACGCCGTGCGCACCAGCCACTACCCCGACGACCCCTATTTCCTGCCCCTCTGCGATGAATACGGCCTGTACGTCATCGGGGAGACCAATCTGGAGACCCACGGCACATGGCAGAAGCTGGGTGCGGACGGCTCGGACGAGTGGACGCTGCCCGGTGCCCGCCCGGAGTGGCGGGAAAATGTGCTTGCCCGCGCCGAAGCCATGCTGGAACGGGACAAAAACCACCCGGCCATCCTCATTTGGTCTTGCGGCAACGAGAGCCACGGCGGCAAAACGCTGTGGGAGATGAGCGAGTATTTCCGCCATGCCGACCCCGGCCGCCTTGTCCACTACGAGGGCATTTTCTGGAACCGGGAGTATCCGGATACCTCCGATATGGAGAGCCAGATGTACACCCCGGTGGCAGACATCAAAAAGTTTCTGGCCGCGCACCCGGAAAAGCCCTTTATCATGTGCGAGTACAGCCACGCCATGGGCAACAGCTGCGGCGGCATCACCGACTACACCGAGTATGCCTACGAAGAGCCGCTGTATCAGGGCGGGTTTATCTGGGAGTACATGGACCACGGCATTGCAGTGACAAGCCCGGACGGCAAGCCCGGCTTTGCCTATGGCGGCGACTTCGGCGACCGCCCCACCGACCGGGAATTCTGCGTGGACGGCCTTGTGCTGCCCGACCGCCGTAACACCCCCAAAATGGACGCCGTCAAGGCGGCCTACGCACCGCTGAAGATCACCCTGACCGACACGGAAGCCGTGATTGAAAACCGGAATCTCTTTACCGACCTGAACGCCTACGACCTTGTGTTTGCGTCCTCGGTCAACGGCAAGCCGGAGCGCCGGGCGGTGCTGCGGGCAGACTGCAAGCCGGGCGGGACGGAGCACATCCCGTTTCCCTTTGCCTTACCGGAGGCTGGGCTTGCCTGCATGACCGTTACCACTATCCAGCGGGCTGCGCTGCCCGGAATCACGGCGGGCTATGAAGCCGCCTTTGGGCAGGTATGGCACGACTACGCCAAAGCCCGGCTGACCCTGCCCGCCCCGCAGCTGGTGGAGATGGATTACAACATCGGCGTAAAGGGCGAGGGCTTCGAGTACATCTTTGGCCGAGGCAAGGGGCTGGTGTCCATCCGCTATAACGGCGTGCAGCTGCTGGACAATACCGTGCGCCCCAATTTCTGGCGTGCGCCCACCAACAACGACGAGGGCTGTGCAGAGCCGTTTGCATTTGCCTTCTGGAAAACCGCCGGTCTCTACGCCCGCTGCGATAACCTGACTGCCGAAGCAAAGGGTGAGTTCGTCACCGTCCGCGCAAACTACACCCTGCCAGATGGGCAGATGCTGCCTGTTGATTTTGCCATCGACGGCGCAGGCCGCTGCGACGTGACTATGACCTGGCAGGGCGAGCACACCGAACTGCCGGAGTTCGGGCTGCTCTTCCCGCTGCGGCGGGAACTGACCGAGGTCTCCTATCTGGGGCTTGGCCCCCGGGAGACCACCGCCGACCGCACCGCAGGCGGTAAGATGGGTGCGTGGAACTACAACGTCCGGCAGGATTTTGCCCAGAACACCCCGGTCTACCCGCAGGAGTGCGGCAGCCGCACAGGTGTGTACAGTGCAACTGTCACCGGCAGCGGATTGAATATGGGTATCGGTTTTGCAGGGGACGGCATGACCTTCTCGGCACTGCCCTATACGCCCCATGAGCTGGAAAAACGCCTGCCCATCGAGAAAACAAGCCACCCGGAACATTGTGATCTCCCGGATCCTTGATGGGATGCCGGCAGAAAAAAAATCGCAGAAGACTATGAAGTTTCACTCGACTATGTAAAACAGCTTGCCCATCAGCTGAAGATGGATATAGAGGAAGCTAAGGCGAAAAAACACAAGGAAACGGGATCATCATAAAACAAGCAGCGGCAGATTTCCATATACGGAAACTGCCGCTGCTTATGTATAGAGATTTATAGGTTTTTTTGCAAGATTTTTAATGAGTGTAGCCATAGAGGGGTCAGCCAGCAGTTTGGCAAGAGCTGCTGCCGCATCTGTATCGACTGGGCTGGCGTTGGGAGCGGATTGCTCTGCGCGAGGGAGAACTTCAGGCTCTGCACCATGATGCTGATAGAAGAAATCGTCGAATCGCTGTGCGTTCAAACGCCGGTCATCATCCAGAATGTGTGCGTACTGCTCGGTGACCATTGAAGCCTGTGCATGACCGGAATCGCCCTGCACGGCTTTGATATCGCCGCCGTTCAGTTTGAGCTTGTATGTAATGCTGGAGTGTCGGAAGCTGTGGAAAACCACTTTTGGGAGATCGTTTTCCTCAATCAGCTGCTTCAATGCACCGTTAATGGTGGATTGTTCGGTCGGCATTCCCAGCGGGCCGGCAACCACGAGATTATAGTCTGCATACTCTGCACCCAGTGCGTCCTTTGTCATGTCCTGCTCGGCTTTATAGTGGACAAGCATTTCAGCAACTGTTTTGGGGAGAAAAATGGTTCGGATACTGCTGTCTGTTTTAGGGCTTTTCAGAACCTGGACCGTGGTGCAGCGGGAACTCAGCGAGGGAAAACGAGTGATGACATTTTTATTTTCCAAGGCGTTCAGCGAAGCAATATCTACACGCTGCAATTCCTTATTTATGTAAATGGAGGCTCGCCCGGCTTCAATGCTTTCGGGGGAGATATCCACACAATCCCATGTCAGACCGAGCAATTCCCTAAGCGCAGGGAACAAGAGAAGGAGAGGTTGATGCAAAGCCGGAGCCGTGGATCATCACAGACTTCTAAGGCATGGAACAGGGTCTCGGCAGTCCAGATATCACGCTTCTTTGCAGTGTATTTGGGCAAGGTGGCATAAATACAGGGATTCTTTTCCATAAGTTCCCACTTTACAGCCTGCTCAAAGGCACTTCTCAAAATTTTGTGAACCGAACGAACCGTGCCGGGAGAAACGTATTGATGCTGACGCTTTCCACACATAGGGTCGACTGCTTCGTATTTGAGCAGCCGCTGATAATATCCCTCAATTACGCGGGTGGTGAGATCCTGCAGCTTCATCGAGCCGATAAGCGGTACTATGTAGTTTGAGATCAGTGCAGTGTTTGATTGATAGGTTGAGAGTGCCCATTTAGTTTTTTTCCGTACAGGGCAACATATTCTGTAAGCAAGTCTTTTAGAGTTCGGCACTGGGGTGCCACAAAGGTACCGACGGATTCTTTGTATTCGACCTCTTTCTTACGGTTTTTGGCATCTGCAAGGTCGCTAAAGGTTTCCCATTTCTGCTTTAGCGTTCCATTAGTGTGTTTGTAGGTATAGACAACGCAGTATCGGTTATTGCGTTTGACAATGCTGGCCATTATACATCCTCCTCTACTTTACGTTTGGACTTCAGAACTTCATCGAAAGCATCTTTTTTGGATGCGTTTTACCCTTCCCAACTTCATCGTTGGAATTCCTTCTTTGAGAACCCACGAGTCAAGTGTTGGGCGGCTGATTCCGTAGAAAGCCTGAATTTCCTGAAAACTGTAGTATTTCCCATTCTTGGGACATTGCAGTTTTAGCGGCGGCTCCTCATGCGTTTCTTTTTTCGATTTTTGAAGTTGGTATGTAGATTGGCTTTTAAGCCATGCCTTAAAACTTTTTTTGGTAATGCGCGGCCTGTCGGCCACGCGCTCAATGACGAAACAATCTCGGTATTTTTTGCAATCAAGAATCCCATAAACATTCTTGCGTGGGATACCGAGTAGTTTTGCCATTTCCGGGATGGAGATGGTTTGCGCTTCAATCTCCCGGTCACGCTCCCGATCAGCCGCAGTGCGGTGGCGGCTTTGTGACCGATACCAACGCTCAAATTCCTCTTTGGGAATCCTCATACAGAAGTCTATCGTTTCTGCTTTCAACTTGCCCTGTCGGATGAGTGTATAGATCGTTTCGAGTTTCACCTTCAATATCTCGGCGGTGTCAGGAACGGAATATGACCGTTTGCAAAGTTCCTCGCCCGGTGGAGGACCATTGACCTTATGATATTTGACCTGATTGGCGTACCATTTCTCAAAGCTGGAAATTACGATACGCCTTTTGTCGTTTATCAGAATGACTTCAAAGAGATTCTTATGAAGTAGCCAATAGCTGTCTGTTTTGCCAAGGCCGAGAAGCTGCCGCATCTCACGAACCGACATGGTGGTTGTAGTGGCAGGTTCAACTTTTCCGTATAAGGGAGCCGAAGTATTCCGCATATCATCCATGAAAGACACCTCTCTATCTATGTAAAAGTTTAGCCGGGATTTCTCATCCCGGCTAAAGAATAGCAGATTTCGCTTGAAATGTTGAGGATGTCAAACAGCAGGATTGCGTTCAACAGTGCCATCATTGAGCCATGCTTCAAAGCTGGCTTTGGAAATACGGTAAGCGCCGCTTACCTTAAACCAGCGGAATTCGTTCTGCTTCAGTAGACGGTAGACAGTGGGACGGCTCAGGAGCAGCATTTCCATCAGGTCTTCTACGGTATAGCAGCGGCTGTCCTTTGCTGTGGAAACAGGGGAGGAAACCGAGTTGGGCGAAGGTTCTTCATGGATAATCATTGGATAATACCTCGTTAAATATACTTGAAGTTAAAACTTGAGCGGCAGTGCGGCCCGGCGGCTTCCACCATTATAAATAGTATAGACCTGCTGAAGGTACTTCGTCTTGCCGGGAAGGCTTACGCCTGCGGTTCGAGCAAGGCGAAAAATTGTGAACGCATCGACCTGCCGCAGTTTGGCAATCAAGCGGCCTTTGTTATATTCGGAGTGATACAGTTCTACAAAGCGGCAGATGCCGAGCAGGTTTGCGGAACTCATGGAATCAGGTTCACCGTTCCAAGCGTTCAGCAAAACATCAAGGGATTCGATATACAGTTCCGGACCCAGCCGGATGAATTCGTGATAGGCGGTTGCAATGCAGCTGATCCGCTGCTTGCCCCGGCCTTCTTCAAAAGAAAGATGAACGCCAGCCAATTCGGTGGCCTGCTGGAATGCAACGGCAGCAGGCTCCCCTGCAAAAATCAGGGCACGGAGCTTCTGCCCTGCACTCAGCCGTTCGAAATGCCTGTCTGCTGTGCAAACAGGAGGGCTTCTTCTCGTTCTGTCATACCAAAATAAACCTTGCAGCGAATCTGCAAATCTTCGCCGCCGTTCAGAAATTTCCGTGCAGCGATGGTGTTCTGTCCGTCCATCACATAGTAGTGACCATCCCGGAAGCTGATCTTCGGCTCATTGGCAACCCGCTCGTCAAATTCTTTTGCGATGCGGGCAACACGAGCGGGGTGAAGAGCACGCTGATAAGTGTCGCGCGGCACGATCAGTTCGCTGCTGTTCAGGCACATCTCATGGTAAGGTTTTACAACTGCGTTCATCATAAAGGAACCTCCTTCTTCTTTTGCAGAAAATCAATTCCTGATTGGATAATCAAACCGATTTTCTTCTTTTCGTTATCGGATAAGCGGAAACTGGAATACCGTTCATAACAGATATTCCAGCGGAACATAAGCGATTGAAGTGCATCATCCAGTTCTGCGACCATGAACTCAACAGAAGATTCCGTCGGGGTGGAGAGCATCTTTTCCGATATCTGCTCGATGCTATGTAGATCGCCTTTTGTGTGCTTGGCGAGAGCAGGGGCTGACTGTTCAGCACCCGAAGATTCTGAAACTGCTGGGAGAGCAGCTCTTTTGCAGCGGCGAGAACATCCTCCTGCGGAGGAGCCGTAAGGTATTTTCGGAATGACTTGTATCCAATGAACCCAAAGCTGTATTGCAGACACACTGACACTTGCCGCATTTCATATTTGGACAGGTGCCCAAGGTAGCTTAACACTCTGGATTTATCTGCGGGGCGCGGACTTTCGCAAATCGCCATAGATGGCGCACTCAAAAAGCGATTGTGCAGAATAAAATGCGTCGGCATATTTCGCTTTTTGATCTGTGTTGTCAGCGGAACGACCAGAAGAACATTGGAATAAAAATTACCGTCATCGTTTTGGACAACAATGGCAGGTCGGATGCCGCCTTGCTCGGAACCGCTGTAAGGATTCAGATCCATCATGTAGACATCCCCGCGCTTGTACATCCAGTTTGCGGGCATAGGCGGATACTCTTTTTCTTTTTTACCTCGTGTGGCCAATTTGGATTTCTCCTTTCTATCCGTATATGTAACAGTGGGCTGCTCGCACAGCCCACCCTATTATCTCAAACAGCAAATTGCTGTGATTTATAGTTCTATACCTTTCCGTATTTGTCCCCGACATCCCGGAAACCGAAAACTCTGTTTTCGTGTGGGAAATCTTTCAGCCGTCCGGCAGCGTACCGAATCCATAGGGTTCTCACCTCTCCGTGGTTCTCACCGAGCTGCCCGAAGGCAGAAGTATCATTATTCTGTGATGGCTCTTAGCTATGGAGAAGCTGTCATCCATTTACCGTCAACCTACCGCTCATTCCCTCAGTGGGAGATCATCGCATTTGTTACGGACGTGGCTCATCATCACAGGAACGTGACTGAAGAATGCGTGTTCAATTTTCAAGGGGCGGGATAGCTTGAGGGCTGCTTTGAACGCTTGCCGAAGCTATGGCTGTATTGTAACCGATGCGGAACGAAATGAACAGGAACTCAGAGTTCACAATTTTTGAGGAAAATAGGAAGTATCGTAGAATCACTCTATCAGCTGTTGCCCGGCTATTTGGTGCGCGTTTCATACATTGCCTTGCGGCAATGGCCCGTTGCTCGGTGACGAACAGTCCATATTCAGGGTGCAATGCACCCGATTTTTGAAATTGTGGTTTGTCTAAAAAGTCAGCGTCTGCGGCTAAGTCAACTGTTGCTATGTTACCGCACTTGAGGCACTTTATGCTGATAGAGCCTGAACAGCTCTCGTTTTTTTTGGTAGAGCTTGTGTCCGCAAACCGGACAAAACCTCCAGCCAATGCTGAATTGTGCCTGCTGTATATTGTTCAGCGGTTTACTCTTAAAAGAGCGATTATTTGACCAAGTCATATTATTCTCCAAATCGAAT
>VOFC01000492.1_pt1 | contig 32000 bp, 36 predicted proteins | sample 5384161 | NCBI WGS metagenome assembly VOFC01 (sample SAMN12384722, study PRJNA508395) | human gut metagenome | isolation source: healthy gut B | host: Homo sapiens
TAATATGGCGGCAGGCATCCTCAACGCGGCGGGCAACTCCCGGCGCTCGGTCCTCTACCTTGCCTGCGCCTCCATCACCAACATCATCCTCGACCTCGTGTTCATCGCCGGGCTGAAGATGGGCGTGGCGGGCGCAGCCATCGCCACCGACATCAGCCAGCTCGTCTCCTGCGTGCTGAGCCTCCGCTTCCTGATGAAGGTGGACGCGGACTATAAAGTGGAGCTTTCCTCCGTCCGGCCCGACAAGCGGATGACCTCCCGCATCATCCGCATGGGCCTGCCCACCGGCATCCAGAACATGGTCATCTCCTTTTCCAACGTACTGGTGCAGGCCAGCGTGAACAGCTACGGTGCCGCCGCCATGGCCGGGTTTGCCGCCTACATGAAGATTGACGGCTTCAACATTCTTCCGGTGAGCAGCATCAGCATGGCCGCCACCACCTTTGTGGGGCAGAACTACGGTGCCGGCAACCTCAAGCGGGTGAAGAAGGGCACATGGGTCACGCTGGCCATGGGCGTGCTCTACACCCTCTGCACCGGTACCCTGCTGCTGGCGTTCCAAAACCCCATCATGCACCTGTTCACCTCCGACGAGACGGTGGTCTCCTTCGGGTGCATCGCCATGCACTATTTCTGCCCCTTCTACTTCCTGCTGTCCATCCTCCACGGCATGGCAGGCGCCGTGCGCGGCACGGGCCGCAGCGTCCCCCCGATGGTGGTGCTGCTGGTCTCGCTGTGCCTGTTCCGGGTGGTGTGGATCCAGTTCATCCTTCCCTTCTTTTCGGGCATCGAGGGCGTGTTCGTCCTCTACCCGGTGTCGTGGGCACTGGGCGCGGCGCTGATGGTCCTCTACGCATGGAAAGGCAGCTGGATGACCTACGACCATTCCTGACCGGCATCACCTTCCATTCTATTTTTCCATTCGTCTTTTGGGGCCGTCTGTGGTATCCTTTATAGGCAGAAAAAACACAGATCTCATATCGCAGGAGGACTCATGCAAGCAGTGAAACAAGCAGTTAAAACAGAAGCCGCACAGCAGCGCCCCGCCGGTGCACAGATGGCCCTGCGGATCCTTCTTTCTTTCATCAAGATCGGCGCCTTCACCTTCGGCAGCGGATGGAGCATCGTTGCCCAGATGGAGCAGGAATTTGTGGACAAGCGGGGCTGGATGACCAAGAGCGACCTGCTGGAACTCATCGCCGTGGGCAAGAGCCTGCCCGGCATCATGGTGGTGAACATCACCATGCTCTTCGGCTACCAGATGGCCGGGGCTTTGGGCGGCATCTGCGCAGCCGTCGGCCTGTGCATCCCTGCCGTCATCACCCTCACCGTCGTGACGGCCATCTACGACGCCATCAAGGACAACTACTGGGTCTGGTCGGCCCTCCGGGGCGTCCAGTGCGCCGTGGCCCCCATCATCGGCGGCGCGGCCATCTCCCTCGGCAAAGACGCCCTGCGCAGCGCGGCGGCCATCATTATCTGCGCGGCGGCCTTCGTGCTCTGCTATTTTACGTCCATCAGCAACCTGACGCTGGTGATCGCCGGTGTGGTCATCGCACTGGTCTGGATGGGGGTGAGCGAACATGGCCGCAGCTGAGACCCTCATCCAGCTCTTTATCGCCTTCGCAAAGATCGGCTTCACCAGCTTCGGCGGCACCTCCATGATCCCCCTCATCATGGATGAGATGTCCTCCCATGGCTGGATGACCGACGCCGACCTGACGAACCTCATCGCTATCGCTGAGATGACGCCTGGCTCGCTGGGCGTCAATGCCGCCACCTTTGCAGGCACCAAGCCCGCCGGAATGCTGGGCGGCATCTTTGCCGTGCTGGGCGTCCTCAGCCCCACCCTGACCCTGACCCTGCTGGCGGCAGTCTTCTTCCAGAAATTCCGCACCAGCAAGGTCATGAGCTACATCATGCGCATCGTCAAGCCCATCTGCATCGGCATGGTGCTGGGCGTGCTGGTGGCCTGTGCCGCCAGTCCTACCTCACCGAGGCAGGCGGCATCAGCCTGTCGGGCCTCTTCATCGGCATCCTCTGCTTCGTCCTGCTTCAGAAATTCAAGCTCAGTGTGCCGAAGGTCATCGGCATCGCGGCTGCGCTGGGGCTGGTGTGCTTCGGTATCTTCTAAAGGCTCTCCCTCCGGGGAGCTGGCGCGCAGCGCCTGAGAGGGCAAGGCTGGGACAAAAGAACCGCCGCACAGCGATAAGCAGCCCCTTTGTCAGAGCGAAATTATCGCCATCTTCGCGCTCCTCCGGCGGCGTCCTTGCCCTCTCCGTCGCCTTCGGTGACACCTCTCTCCCAAAGGGAGAGGCATTCGCTCTGCTTAAAGCAAAAAGCATCCGTAGCGCCCTGCTGGGCATCTGCCGATGCTTTCTTTCTATTTATTCCCAACTATCTTATCGCCAGCGGCGACGGTCTTATGCTCACCTCGCCGTGGCAGAGGGCCTCGGTGCGGCCTGCCTCCCGCTCCACGATGAGCCGCCCGGCGTCGTCGATGGCCACCGCCCTTGCGGCGTAGCTCTCGCCGCCGGCGCAGACCGTCACCCAGTGGCCGGGCACAAAGCACCGGGCGCGGTACTCGTCCAGACAGTCGAAGCCCGGGCAGAGGGCCAGCAGCTGGCGGGCGATCTCTCCCGCCAGCGCAGCCCGGCTCACCGGCGCAGGCCCGCCGGGGTAGAGGCTGCCCGCGATGGGCCGCAGCTCCTCGGGCCAGTCCTCCGGGCGGGAGGTGAGGTTGAGGCCAATACCCGCCACCAGCCATTCCAGCTGGCCGCTCTCAAGGTCGGCCCCGGCCTCGGTCAGGATGCCGCAGACCTTTTTGCCGTTGTAGTAAAGGTCGTTGACCCACTTGATGCCCAGCTCCAGCCCGCAGAGCTTCTTCACGGCCCGGCAGACAGCCACCGCCGCGCTGACGGTGACGGCCTGCGCCTCGGTCATGGGCAGGCTGGGCCGCAGCACCAGCGAGAGATAGACGCCCTTTCCCGCCGGGCTTTCAAACCGCCGCCCCAGCCGTCCCCGGCCCGCCGTCTGCTGGCCGGCAAGCACCATCGTGCCATGAGGCGCACCCTCAAGGGCCAGCGTCTTGGCGGTGCGGTTGGAGCTTTCCAGCGTGTCGTAGAGGAAGATGGGCGCGTCATACTCCCCCACCGCCTCGGCACAGAAGGGGTCGCCCCCCCGTCAGCCGATAGCCCCGCCGGGGGGCAGCTTCCAGCGCATAGCCCTGCGCCGCCAGCGCGGCGGCGGCCTTGTGGACGGCGGCGCGGCTCACGCCCAGCTGCCGGGCCAGCTGCTGGCCCGAGATGCACTCGCGCCCTGCGCGGCGGAAAGGGCCGCCAAGAGGGCCTGTTTTGTGGCAGAGGCCATCGGATCTCCTCCTTTTTGGTGCGTAATAAGAGCATTTTACCACATTTTCAAAAAATTTTCCCACGATTTTGCAGGTTTTTGCCCCGCTGTCTCGTATGGATAGACAGAGCGCTTGAAACGCGGGGCAGAAAGGAGGCGGAGCGCAGCCCTTGAACACACTGGAATTTGACCGGCTGGTGCAGAAGTACCAGTCCCTCGTCTACACCATCTGCCACCAGCTGGTGCCGGACGAGGGCGATGCGCAGGACCTGACGCAGGAGACCTTCCTCGCCGCGTGGCGGAACATGAGCCGCTGTCCTGTCGGGTACGAGAAGCAGTGGCTGGCCCGCATCGCCTCCAACAAAGCGAAGGACTACCTGCGCAGCGCATGGGCGCGCCGGATGAACACCCCCGGCGACGCTGTCCTTGCGCTGGAGGGCGCACCGCCCGGCAGCGAGCCGGAAACGCAGCTGCTGGAGGCGCTGGGCGAGGAAGAGCTGACCCAGCGCATCCTCGGCCTGCGGGAACCCTATAAGACGCCCTGCCGCCTCGTGCTGCTGGAGCAGCACACCGCCGCCGAAGCCGCCCGGCTCTGCGGCAGGCCCCAGAAAACCGTGGAGGCGCAGGTCTACCGGGCCAAAAAGATGCTGGCCGCGCAGCTGAGCGCAGCCGGAAAGGAGGGCATTTAAATGGAATCGTTCCGGAAAGACGGCTGTCTGAGCGACGAAGGGCTGCACGCCCTCATCGCCGGACAGCTGGATGAGTTGGGGCGGCTGGAAGCCGCCGAACATCTCGCCTACTGCGACAAATGCACCGACCGCTACACTGCACTGCTGACTGCGGACGCTCTCTCCGACCCGCCCCGCAGCGTCCGCCGGACGGTGATGGGCACCATCTGGGTGCGGCTGATGCAGAGCACCTGCGGCCGGGCTGCGGTGGCGGGCGTCGCCGCTGTGCTGGCGCTGACCATCTGGCGCACCGGTGCGCTGACCTTCGTCACCGACCACAGCCGCGACCTGCAGGCCCTCCTGCCCGCCGTTCAGGTCACTCTGCCGGAAAAGCAGCCCCGAAGCTCCTGCCGGAGAAGCTGGGCAGGCCGGTGGACTCCCGCCCCGGAGAGAACTTCTACACCCGCGTTTCTTCTGCGCTGGAAAGCCTGCTGAACGCGGCTGAAAACATCAAGTAAGGAGACCGTTATGCTGAAAAATGGATTTTTGACCTTCTGCTGCGCCTTCGTCCCCGGCGCAGGCCAGATGTATCAGGGCTATATGAAGCGGGGCCTCTCCCTCATCCTTACAGCCTGCTGCATCGGGATGGTGAGCTCACTGCTCAACCCGGTACTGCTCCTGCTTGTGGTGGTGTGGATGTACAGCTTCTTTGACACCTTCAACCTCCGGGCGCAGATCCTCGCGGACACCGCGCCGGAGGACGACTACCTCATCCACTTCGACCCCCGCGACAGACGGCTGGCCCGGGCTCTGCTGGACAGCCACAAGCTGGTGGGCTGGGCGCTCATCGCCTTCGGTGCCCTCATCGCCTACCAGAGCCTCATCATGAACATTCTCGGCGACCTCGTCTACCGCTGGGGCCACTCCTCCCCGTTTTTTTCCGCGCCCTCTATCTCGTCATGGCCAGCCTGCCGGATGTGGTGGTCTGTGTGGCCCTCATCGTCTGCGGCGTCTGGCTGGTGAAAGGCCCCCATCCGGCCAAAAAGCCGGATGCTTCCAAGGATGTCCCCGAGGATGCCGACTTCTGCGAATACCACGCTGACGAGGCCGACCATCCGGAAAAAGCCCCGCTGCGCTCCTTCCCGGTCGTGAACGAAAACGAGGTGACGGATGATGGAACAGAACACGACGAATAAGCCCCTGCGCCGGGTGGGCACCCTGACGCTGGGCGTCTGCCTCATCGCGGCGGGCGTGCTCTTCCTGCTGGCCCGCTTCCTGCCCGGCCTGCCGTGGCTGGTCATGGCATCGGCCCCCACATTCAGGGTACGCTCATAAGCCTTGCGCAGGTTCTCCACCTCGTAATCCGTCAGCAGCAGCTTGCCCGCGCTGGCGGCATCCGGGTCCGTGGGCAGGGTCAGGCCAAAGTTTGCTTTCACGTCGGCCATGGCTGCCTCAAAGGGGGTCTTGTTGGCGATGTAGCCCTCCACATAGGTGGAATCAAACTTGGCGTAGGACATCTTCTGGTGGGTCAGGTTGGTGAGGAATGTGTCGTAGTTGGTGGTCTTGTAGCCAATGCCCATACCGCCCGTCTCGTGGTCGGCAGTAACGAGGATCAGCGTCTCGTTCGGGTGCATGTTGTAGAACTCCACCGCGGCCTGCACGGCGTTGCTCATCTCCAGCACATCGTGGATGGAAGCGGCAGCATCGTTGGCATGGCAGGCCCAGTCGATCTTTCCGGACTCGGTCATCAGGAAGAAGCCCTTTTTGTTGTCCAGCAGCTCAATGCCCTTGCGGACATAGTCCGTCAGCTGCCACTCACCCGGGGCAGCATCCATGGCGTAATTCATGGCTTTGCCGTCGGCCAGGTTCTCCGCAATGATGAGGGTCTTGCCCGCACCGGCGGTCAGGGCAGCCGCACCCGCCTGGGTGGTAACGACATTGTAGCCTGCCTGGGCAGCCACCTCATGGTTGTTGGGCACAGTGCCGTCGCCATTCACTTTCTGGAACTCGCCGCCTGCAAAGTATTCAAAGCCGGAGTTTGCCAGCTCCACACCGATGTCGTAGTAATTTTTGCGGCTGTTCTGGTGGGCATAGAACGCTGCCGGGGTGGCGTGGTCGATGTTGACAGAGGAAATGACGCCGACTTTGTAGCCTCTCTGCTTGTGCAGCTTCTCGGCAATGGTCTCATAGGGCACATCACGGGTCCAGGGGCACATGTTGATGACGCCGCTCTCGGTCTTGTGGCCGGTGGCGATGGAAGTCGCGGTGGAAGCCGAATCCGGGCAGAACGAAGTGCTGTCGTAGGTGGTCACGCTGCCTACTTCAGGGAACTGGGTGAAGCTCAGCTCCGCCTCGATGACTGCACCGTTGTTGGTCGCAGTGCCCTGATAGAACCGGGCAGACTGGATCTGAGCCGTGCCCATGCCGTCGCCGATGAACAGGAACACATACTTGGGCTTTTTTTGCCAAAAACGTCCAGCATCCCATTTTCCTCATCCTCTGCCTGCACAGCCGTGGGAGCCGCAGCATTGGCGGCCACCGGGCGGCGGCCATCATACCGACAGCAGAAGCCAGCGCACCGGCCTTGAGGAAATTGCGGCGGGACATTTTACTCTCTTTCATAACACGAAACCTCTCTTTTCCAGAGCCGACCCCGGCTCTCTGTTCAAAATCACTTGCTTGGGACGCCTTTATTCTATCGCCCCGCCCGCCGCCGCGAAACCATGCCCGCGCAAAGCTTTGGTAAAACTGGCGCGGCATTTTGCGGCCCAGTGTAAAGAACAGGAAAGGTGAAACAGCCCCGGAAACCAAACTGGTTCCCGGGGGTTGTCATTTTATCTTATGATTTTACGCGTTGTACTTTTTTCTTCGTCGAGCATGCCCTCGCTCTTGGCCACGCAGATGCAGGAAGTCGCGTCACCCACCACGTTCAGGGAGGTGACCAGCATCTCGATGGGGCGGTTGATGGCCAGGATCAGGGAGTAGGCCAGCAGGGCCATGTCATTGACGATGCCCACACCGGACAGGATGGTGAAGAGGATGACAGCCCCCGCACCGGGAGCGGCAGGCGTGCCCACCGAGGCCAGCGGGGCCAGCAGGGCGATGACCACCAGCTCCATGGGCGTGAGGTCGTAGCCCGCGCAGCCCGCGATGAAGACCGTGGCGATCACCTGCATGATGGCGGTGCCATCCATGTTGATGGTCATGCCCAGGGGCAGGACAAAGGAAGCAATGGAATCATCCACGCCCATGTCCTCGGTGCAGACTTTGATGCTCAGGGGCAGAGTGGTTGCACTGGAAGAAGTGGAGAAACCGAAGACCGCCACATTCGCGATCTTCTTGATGAACGTGAACGGGTTCAGCTTTGCGCCCACCGCCACGATGGTAGGGTAGCCCACCAGCAGGAACACGAACAGCAGGATCACGGTGATCACCACATAGACCAGCGCCGGCTTGAGGTAATCCACACCGTAGATGGCAAAAGTACGGGTCAGCAGCACAAAGACTGCAAACGGTGCAAACTTGGTGACGACGAAGTTCAGGAAAACGACCACCACGTCGTTCACTTCCCCCATCAGGCGGCGCATGGTGGCGGTACGGCTCTCGCCCAGCACATTCATGCTCAGGCCGGTGGCTATCGCCAGGAAAACGGAAGAAAGCACCGCGCCGTTGCTGCCAAAGGCCGTGATGATGTTGGAAGGAATGATGTTCAGCACCACATTCAGAGGGTTGGAGCCGGTAGAACCGGAAGCCTCGGCCAGGCCCTCGATGTGTGCATTGAACAGGCCCATAGAGAACGTGGTATAGCCCACAACGCCTGCCAGCAGCAGTGCCAGAAAAGAACCCAGCAGGAACCAGAAGAGGGTCTTGGAAGCAATCCGTCCCATGGTACGGGTATCCGAGATGCTGCCAATGGCCAGCGAGATGGAGGTGAACACCATCGGGATGATGACCAGCTGCAGCGCCTTGATGAACAGCTGCCCGATGATATAGAAGATGCCGAACGCCTGCTCGGCTCCCTCTGCCGTGATATCCTGGAACAGCAGATCGTTGATGGTCTTCCAGAGTGCACTGTTGCCGGAAGCATTCAGCTTCTCGCGCAGCATCATGAACGCAAAGCCCGCGACAAGGCCGCAAACCAGCGACACTGCCATTTTCTTTGCCAGTGCCGCGCCGCTGTTATTCTTATTATTTTCCATACGTCTCCTCACTTGTTTCCTCATAAAATCGTGTGTTTCGTACGCATTCGACCTATAATACCACACGCCTTTGTTGGATGCAAGGCTGCAACGCAGGTTTTTGTTAAACTTTTCGAAATAGTATTACTTTTGCGTTTTCTTTCGTTCCGCTCTTTCCCCGAGGTACTTTATCTTTTTCGCGCGGGTCCTCGCAAAAAGTAATTGACAGCCTGCCCGGGATCCGGTACACTGAGAACAGAATAGCGTCGTTTTGTGTCAAAGAGAGCGTTGTTTTGCGTCGAAGTCGCCCCGTTCCCGTCTTGATCAAGGAGTGTGCCGCTTATGAAGTCCCGCTCGTTCGTTCTGCAAGCCTGTGCCGTGGGTGTTGTCACGGCCGCCCTCCTTCTGACCGCCTGCGGCGGCCTGGGCAGCGGGTATTCTTACCCGTATTATCCGCCGCCATACCAGCCTTCCCACTCTTCCGGCAGTGCTTCGGACAGCAGCGGCAGTTCCAGCAGCACGCCCGAGAGCTCCAGCTCGGAAAGCAGTTCTGAGGAGCCCAGCTCCCCGGCATCTTCGGAGCCGCCCGCGCCCTCGGAACCGGAGCTGACACCGGAACAGCGGCTGGCCCTCTACCGGAGCGAGGTACTGCAATTGCTCAACACCGGGCGCACCGTTCCATTTTCCGCACCGGCTTCCGCCCTGTCCGACGCCGCGCAAACCCGTGCAGAGGAGCTGCAGCAGACGGGCAGGCTCTCCCACAAACGCCCCAATGGCAAAGATTACACTTCTCTCCTGCCCGGGAGCAATCTTTCCGGCTTTGTTTCCAAGGAATTATACGCATCCGGCCAGTCCACCCCTGCCGAGTTCGTTTCACACTTGAAGACCCGCCGCAGCGGTGTTGACTGGGAAACGGTCCTCGATACGCAGTACACACAGATCGGCATCGGCTACGCCGTGGATGCCGACGGCGTGCCCTATTGGGAGCTGCTGCTCCTCAATGGCTGATAAGCGCAAAAACTCCCCTCTGCTTCCTGCGAGAAGATTTGATATGTTACCCCTGGAGTAGACAGCGTAAAAACAAAACTCTGAATACTCTGGGGGTATTTTAGTTGGTGACTCACGTTTGGTGGAGCATTGTCCACAGCACTCGAACCCAACACCTCTTCACGGGAGATGGTTTTAGAATCGTCCGTGAAGTTGAAATTGAGTACGACCCGGTCATCAAAGACGTAGACCGAGTTGACAAAGGTATCAATGATCTGCCGCTGGTGTTCCGTGCTGCCCACGTCACCCTTGCGGAATTTTTTAAGCCAGAACCGAATCCACTCACGGGTCAGGACGGGCTTTTTCAGCTCTTCTTCCAGAATGCTGGTGTTCAGGGCTTCCTTCCGGGCTTCCAGCTCATCTAATCGCTGCTTGGTGGTCGGGGTCAGGATGCCCTGTTCAATGGCTTCCAGAAGGTTTGCCAGCCGCTTCTCCGTGTCCCTGAGCTGGTCTTTCAGGACAGGCAGCCGGGTGTTCTCCTTCTGCTGGGCTTCTATGACCAAATCTATCAGCCGTTCGATGATTTCATCGCTGAAAATCACCTTAATGGCAGTGTCCACCACGAACCGTTCCAGCGGCTCCTTGCGGATGGCTTTCAGGTCGCAATGCGCCTTGCCGTGGCGTTTGGCGTTGCCGCACTTGTAGTAATAGTAGGTGTTTCCCATGTGGCTGGTGCCGCTTTCGCCACCCATCAGGGTGCCGCACTTGCCACAGAACAGCTTGGTGGTCAGCAGATAGCTCACATCCTCTTTTGCAGGCCGACCATGGGCGATCCTGTTCTGCTCAAAACGCTGCTGCACCCGATCAAACAGGTCCTGGTCAACAATGGCCGGAATGCCGCCCGGCGTCACAATGTCCTTGTAGCGGTATTCGCCGATGTAGCGGCGGTTGCGGAAGATCTGGAAGAAGCTGTTCTTCACGAACGGCTTCCCGGTGCGGGTGCGCAGCCCTCGCTCGTTCAGGGATGCCGCAATCTTCTCAGCCGGTTCGCCGTCGGCATACCGGGTGAAGATTTCCTGCACGATGGGAGCCGTCTCTGGGTCGATATGGTACAGCCTGTCCTCCTTGCCAATGGTGAAGCCCAGCGGCACCACACCGCCGTTGTACTTGCACTGGAGGGCGTTTTCGCGCTCACCGCGCGCTACCTTCAGGGCGAGTTCGGCGGAATAGTATTCCGCCATGCCAATCAGCATACTCTCCACCATAATTCCTTCAGGGCCCTGCGAAATGGGTTCCATGGCAGACACCAGATGGACACCGTTCTTTTCCAGCTGGTACTTGTAGTTCACGGCATCGAACCGATTCCGTGCAAAGCGGTCAAGTTTCCAGACCAGAACCACATCGAAAATTTTCTTTGCGCTGTCCTTTATCATCCGCTGGAAGTCCGGGCGGTCATCCGTTTTGGCAGAGTAGGCACGGTCAATGTAGGTGCCGACCACAGTGATGCCGTTCTTCTCGGCGTAGTCCTTGCAGTCGCGCAGCTGTCCTTCAATGGACGCTTCTCGCTGGCTGTCGGATGAATAGCGGGCGTAGATCACGGCGGTCATGGTTGCACCTCCTTGGCGTGTATTCGACTTGCCTTTATAGTATCGGGTCAAGCGCAGCTTGTCAACAATCTGCGAGCAGAGTGAAATGCGAAAATTGCGAAACGCAGCGAAAAGCTGAGAGCAAGAATCGTCCCGTGGCCACAAATTTTCAATTCTTGAAAATTCTTGCCCCTTTGGGACAGCTTCTTGTTGGGGCGTGCCTGCCCCAAACCCTGCTGGAACGAGTACGGCAAACTGGAATTTGACTAATCCTACATGTGCATCATATTACACTCATGTAATTATCCTCTACATAAACAGCTTTTCCATCAGCAAGCTTAATCTCATCTTTGCCGTTCGGTAATACTGTTGTTTCAGAACCATTCCAATGGGGGATAATAGGATTGTCAATAATATGTAATCCATCTGTTAAATTTCCCGCCGCATACATACTTCCTGCACTGATTCCGACATATATAAGTCCGTTTTTAATTGCATTATTAAGTATTCTATCAAAACCAGTTCTAGACATTTCACGACAAAGCACAGATACATCACCACCACTGACAAAAACAGCATCAAATTGGTTTAATTCTTCAAAAGTTAATAGCCTTGTAAGCATAAACGGGGTTGTAACATACGAAGAATAGGTTCTTTGATAGTCTTTTGAAAGAATTAATTCCAGATTGTACACTAATATATTTTCGTACTGAATTCCCATTAGAAAGAGTTCATGAAAACATATTGCAAGCGACTCTCTTGCACCATCTGTTTCAATGCCAGCTGTTGGAATATAAAGCACTTTCACATCCTTCGGACACTTTCCAATAATATCAAAGAATTTCTCTTTCATCTTATCGGTCAACCCTGCAGATGTAAGAAATAGATGTTTTCCATTCATATTCTTTTACCTCGTCAAACTCCGATTTACTGGGCTAAGCCGAGTATACCACACTCCACCATGAAAGAACACTCCGATATAGTGAAATTTTGCCATTTTTCTGCGTACGTGCGTACACGCTCCGCAGGGATTCTAAGGGGCTTGGCCCCTTGGCACACAGACTTTGGCACAAAGTCTAGTGTGTTACACCTCGCCAGAGGTGTACAGGCTCCCGGTACGCACGTACGCAGCGACTACTCCCAAACGCGCCATATAGGGGGACGACCAAGTTCGCACAAAGCGAACTTGATTCCGCAAAGCAAAAGGCAGGATACCACTATCATAGTGATACCCTGCCTTTGCTCGTTTACCGTTCCGAGTAGTCCTTCCGCAGAACTTCCGATAAACAAAAAACGTACCCAAACCCTTTTTCATAAAGAATCGGGTTCGAGTACGAACTGTATGGTGGAGAATTAGGGACTCGAACCCCAGACCCCCTGCGTGTGATGCAGGTGCTCTAACCAGCTGAGCTAATCCTCCGAATCGGAACGTGATTATTATAGCATGGTCCATGCCAAATTGCAAGCCCTAATTTGTAATTTTTCCAAGTTTTTTTGTTTATAAAGCAAAACGCACTAAGCCACGCACTTTCTTTTTCTTTTCGTTCTTTCCGGGATCGGTGTGCTCCGCGTTGAGGATGTGGACGAAGCCAGCGGCAAGATCATCCTCACCGTCTCGGAGGCCGATGCCGCCATGTACCAGCAGAAAAAAAATGCATCAGGGCAGCACTGCGTTTTGACTCAGACAACAAAAACCTCTCCCGGTTTCCTGTTGATTTTACAGGAACATCGGGAGAGGTTTTTCTGTTATTTCTCAGCGGGAAGCCGATGCTTCTCTGTCAACGGAGCTCGGGGATTCCATTACGCCATCCTCCGATGCGGCCGTGGACGCCGAAGCTGACTCTGACGTCGCGGAACTGCTGCTTACTGTACTACTGGCCGAACTGCTGCCACCACCGCCAGGTTCATGCGAGGGTAAATCTTTTCCATAACTGAGATAGCACTGGTGCACCCCCTGATATAGGATATCCAGCGTTGTCTCATTGTTGGGCGCAATGGCGGAGAACCAGACCATTGCGCTTTCCCCCGGCTTCAGCGTTTTGGAAGAAGCAGGGTCCAGCACGGCAATGGACGTCACTGCACCTGCAGATGTTTTGGCTGTAATCGTTTTGGAGGAGCCAGCCAGTGCCCGGATCGCTTTCTCTTCACCAACTTCACTCGCTTTCTGGTCGCAGGTCTCAAAATCCAAAAGTCCATCCAGCGTGATATCCGATGCAGACAGATTTTTCACCTGAAATACCTGGTGCAGAACATAGTCATTCAGTGTTTCGGCCTGGTCATAGAAATTATCCATTGCAACAAAAAAGCCAGCTTTACCGGCGTCCCATTCCCACCGCCGCAGGCCACCAGCAAACCGGAAGCCGTCACAACCGCCATGCCCTTTAGAAAATCCCGACGGGAAAATTTCTCGCTCATTTGTTTTTCCTCCCTTTCAATTTATAAACTATATAGACTTTTTTCAGTCTATATAGTTTGTTCGATTGTATCATAATCCTCTATATAATGCAAGAAAAAGGATAAACTCTGTGGTCAAAACTTAAACCACATAGACAAAAGAGAGGGCTTATGGATTACTCTGCAATCGGCAAACATATTCGCGCAGAACGAAAACGTCTCGGCTTATCACAGGAGGAATTGGCTGAGATGGTCAACATTTCAGCCGTCCACATGAGCCATATTGAAACCGGTTACACCAAGCTCAGCCTCCCCGTCCTTGTGGACCTTGCCTGTGCACTGGGCGTTCGGACGGATGATTTGATTTTTGACAAAGATACCCTCGGCAAGGATGAGCTGCTGGAAGAGATCACTCTGGAGCTGAACGGCTGCTCCAAAGAGCAGCTGCTGACCCTGCGGCAGATTTTGTCCTCGTCTAAAGAAGCGATTCAGAAATATCTGGAACGGTAAAATAATCTCCCGCGGAAGACGCTGAACATTCCCGATATTCGTTCCCCTCATTCTTTCACGCACAAGAAAAGCCGCCAGGCTCTCACCTGGCGGCTTTTTTCCTTATGATAGGAGGATCAAAAATGATCTTTTCCAAAAGTGCTGATCAGTTCAGGATGGTCTGCTCGGTCTCAATGTCGAACAGGTGGACCTTGTGCGGGTCGAATGCGACGCGGACGGTGTCTCCGTTGCGGGCCTTGGAAGTGGGAGCGACACGGGCGGTCATCTTGTTGCCCTTGTACTCCAGGTACAGGTAGATCTCAGCGCCCATCATCTCAGAGACATCGACCTGAGCATCCAGCTGGCAGTCGGTGTGCTTTGCCATAAACTCGGGCTCGTCGTCGATATCCTCGGGACGGATGCCCATCTTGATCTTCTTGCCAACGTAGGAATCCAGCTTGCCGTCCGCGGTCTTCTCCTTGGGCAGGGGGATCACGTCGCCGCCCAGGTCAATCCCGTACAGATCGCCCTTCTTGATGAGGGTGCCGTCCAGGAAGTTCATCTGGGGGCTGCCGATGAAGCCTGCAACGAACATGTTGCAAGGCATATCGTACATGTTCTGCGGGGTATCGACCTGCTGGATGATACCATCTTTCATGACGACGATGCGGTCGCCCATGGTCATAGCCTCGGTCTGGTCGTGGGTAACATAGATAAAGGTGGTAGCCAGTTTCTTGTGCAGCTTGATGATCTCGGTGCGCATGGAAGTACGCAGCTTTGCATCCAGGTTGGACAGGGGCTCGTCCAGCAGGAAGACAGCCGGGTTACGAACCATTGCACGGCCCAGAGCAACACGCTGGCGCTGGCCGCCAGACAGAGCCTTGGGCTTGCGGTCCAGCAGGTGCTCGATCTCCAGGATCTTGGCAGCCTCGTGGACACGGCGGTCGATCTCGTCTTTCGGGGTCTTGCGCAGCTCCAGACCGAATGCGATGTTCTTGTAAACGGTCATAGTGGGGGTACAGAGCGTAGCTCTGGAAGACCATGGCGATATCGCGGTCTTTCGGGGGGACGTCGTTGATCAGACGGCCGCCGATGTACATTTTCGCCCTTGGAGATCTCCTCCAGGCCGGCGATCATACGCAGGGTGGTGGACTTGCCACAGCCAGAGGGGCCGACGAAGATGATGAATTCCTTATCCTGGATCTCCAGGTTGAAGTCGGTGACAGAGGGAGCCGTAGCGCCCGGATAGATCTTGTAGATATGCTGGCAGCTGATCGAAGCCATAAGTCATTTGCCTCCATTTATTCTTCAGGTTCGCCCGCACTTGACGGCAGGCGGTTTCGTTGTTATTATAATAACAGATTATTTTGTGATATAAAATAGCATTTTATTGATTTGAGGTGTCAGATATTGATTTTCGATTGGAGCGCCACCGCCGCCCTTGCCGCCGTGCAGAATACCCAGCCGGAAGCCCCTCTCACCCTGAGCGGTGAGGGGCTCTGGGTCTGTCTGGTCTCCAGCGGCACCTGCACCGCTTCCCTCGATGATGTCGGCCCCAGCCCGGCGGGCAGTGCCCTGATCCTGCCGCCCCAGAACGCCCCCGCCGGGCACCTCATCCTGAGCCGTTCGCCCTTGACCCTGGCCCCTGCCGGAGCCTGTCACCTGCTCTGCTTACAGCTCACCGGGCAGGCGGCGTTGCAGTTTCTGGCCGGGCTGCCGGAGCTGCCGTTCCTCGCCCGGGGCGAGACCTGCCCGGCCGCTGCCGAGCTGATGGGCCAGCTTGCCGCCGAGACAGACGACACGCCCCACAGCCGGGCCCGCAGCCAACTGGCCTTTGCCCTGCTCTGTGAGCTTTCCGGGGCCGACAGCGCCGCCCCCGCCCTGCCCCCGCTGGTGCAGGAGGCCATGGAGGACATCCGGGCAAACTATGCCGGCCTTTACGGCGTGGAAGAACTCAGTGAGCGGCTGGGTGTCTCCAAAAGCCATCTGGTACGGATGTTCACCGCCGCGCTGGGGATACCGCCGGGCCGCTACCTGACCAAGGTACGGTTGGAAGCCGCCATGCGCCTGCTCCTCCACCGGGAGTATACACTGGACGTGATTGCCAGCCTCTGCGGCTTTTCCGGGGCCAACTACCTCTGCCGGGTGTTCAAAAAAAGAAACCGGCCACTCCCCCCGCGCAGTGGCGGGCTATGGCCGGTCAGTCCCTCCGCCCCGGCCTCTCCCCAGAGGAGAGCCAGCGCGAGCAGGAGCTCTACATTTAAATCAATTCTTTCTCAGCGGGTCTGCGGTTTCGCGGGCCCGTTTCTTTGCGGTGTACATCTTGTCATCCGCCTCTTTCACGGCGTCGTTGATATTTTTAAGAGCCGTGTCAAGCTCCGTGCAGCCGACGGACACCTGGGGCAGGATGGGCATTCCGGCAAGGAAGTGCCCGTAAAATCCCTGTAAAGTGGACAAAAACTCAGTCCGCCGCCCGTTTTCCCCGCAGCAGGAACAGCGTCAGCACCACCGTCATGGCCTCCGAAGCCGGGAACGCCGCCCAGACGCCGTTCATCCCAAACAGTGCACTCAACACCAGCGAGCAGGCGACGATGGCCACCACACCCCGGCTGATGGAGGTGATGGAAGCCTCCGTCGGGCGGTTAACGGCGCTCAGGTAACCGGAGGACACAATATTAAAACCGGCAAACAGGTAACCGATAAAATAGATGCGCATTCCGGTAAAAGCATACCGGGCCATCAGGGCGGAGTTTTCGCTGTTGAAGATGGCCACCAGCGCATCCGTAAAGCCAAACACGACCAGATACAGAGCCGCTGCCAGCGCCAGCGCCGTGCCGCTGCCCAGGCCCAGCAGCTTCCTGACACCAGCCCGGTCTCGCTTGCCGTAGCACTGGCTCACCAGCGGCTGCGCGCCCTGGGAGACGCCGTTGAAGATGGCCGTTGCCACCAGTGCAAAGTTTGCCACCACGCCATAGGCTGCCACAGCCACATTGCCTGCCAGCCGCAGGAGTAGCAGGTTGAAGACCGTCGTGGTCACGGCAGAGGACATCTCCCCCACAAAGCCGGAGATGCCCAGCTGGCAGCTCTGAGCAGCAGCCGCGCCGAAGGCCGCTGGCGCACGAACTGAACGCCATTGGTCGGTTTGCGGAAATGCAGGCTGCAGATGGAAATGCTGATGACGGGCGAAATGGCCGTTGCCAGCGCCGCGCCGGGCAGGCCCCAGCCCATGGGGAAGATGAAGATATAGTCAAACACCACATTGAACAGGCTGCCGCTCAGCGTGGCCACCATGGCCAGCGAGGGGTCGCCGTCGTTCCGGGTAAAGGCCGAAACGATGTAGTTGCACATGAAGAACGGCGTGAACAGCAGGAAGATGCGGGTATACTGCAGGCCCAGCGCCACAATGGCTGCATCGCCGCCCATCAACCGAAGCACCGCATCCGGACAGAACGCCCCTACCAGCGCATAAACGGCACTGCAATCAAGATCGCGCACATCAGGCCGTTGGAGAAATAGCGGTGGGCCCGCTCATCGTTCTGCGCCTTGAGGATGGAATAGCGGGTGGCCGAGCCCAGGCCGATCATGGAGCCAAACGCAAAAATAAAATTATAAATGGGCAGGCAGAGGTTGAGCATCGCCACGCCGTCGGTGCCAGCGGCCTGCGCAATAAAATAGGTATCGGCCAGAATGTAGCAGGACGTGCCGATCAACCCGAAGATGTTCTGCGAGACATATCTAAAGTACTGCTTGGTGACGTTCATCGAATTTCCTTTCTGCGTGATAATAAAAAGAGAACGCCAGATGCCCCCTCTGCTCAAAGGCCTACGGAGGGAACACACCGCGTTCTTTTTTGCTTTCCACACGCCGCTGCCTCTCCCCGGCTGTAGCCGCAGCGGTTCAAATCCGGGGTATTCTATCACAGTTTTTGTCGTTTTGTCAAGCAGTTTTCCGGATTTCATCGGATGGGTTTACACAAACGCCCCGATGGGTGTATACTGTTTCTCGATTTGTTTTTCAAAAACCGGGAACGACCAGAAAGGAGGAGTCCCATGTCCCAAAAAGCATACCATCTACTGCCTGGGTGAGGTTTTGCTGGCACTGGACGCGGACGCCCCGCTGGCTCACGCGGAAAGCTTTCGGCCTCGCCTCGGCGGGGATGCCGCCGTGCTGGCACAGGCCTGTGCCGCGCAGGGCGGGTGCGCCTCTCTTCTGGCCCAGCTGGGAGAGGACCCATTCGGACACCGGGCCGCCTCCACTCTCGCCGCCGCGGGCGTGGATACCACACACGCGTCCTTTTCCCGCACACTGCCCACCGCTTTGCTGTTTGAGGCCGGCGGCGAGGCGCTCTCTTACCGCGTGCGCACCGCCGGGCTGCAGTTTGCCCCGGAGCAGCTGGAGCCGGGGCTCTTCCAGCCCGGGGACGCCCTGCTCTTTGCCTCCTCCGGCCTATGCGACAGCCCGCTGCGGTACACCCATTTAGCGGCCCTCACCGCCGCCCGGGATGCCGGGGCGCTGACCTGCTTCGTGCCCTGCCTGGAGCCTGCCCTCTGGCCCCAGCCGGAGAGAGAAGCGGCCCTGCGGGAGGTCACGCGGCAGCTGCTCCCCCGGGCAGACATTGTCCTTTCACCACGGAAGAGCTGGAATTTTTGTTCGGCACGGCGGAGATGCGGGTGGCGCTTTTCCTCTCTTGCGGGGGCACACCCAGCTGGTGCTTTTGGCCCGCGCCGAGGGCATCCACGCCTTTACCCGCACGAACCATGCATTCTGGCCGGGGCTCTCCCTCCCTGCCCCGCGGCTGGCCGCCAAGGCGCTCTGTTGTTTGCTGCAAAAAAACAGCACGCCGGAAAAACTGCCCCGCCTCACCACCAGGCAGTTACAAACGATCTTATAAGAAACGCACAAAGCCCCCGCCGGTCGGCGGGGGCTTTGCTTCGCAAGGTTTCCAATTCGGAGAAGATTGTGGGTTGTTTGGTTAGTGGATGAACACCGGACCCAGCGGGTTGGTGATGGGGCTGACGTAGCCGCCCAGCAGCTTGGGGATCGCCAGGCTGATGTCAGGCACAAAGGTCAGCAGCAGCAGTGCAATGAACATGCACAGATAGAACGGCAGGGTTGCCTTGACGACTTTCTCCATGGGGCGCTTTGCCACGGCAGAGCCGATGAACAGGACCGCGCCGACAGGGGGCGTCAGCAGGCCGATGCCGCAGTTCAGGACCACGATGATACCGAACTGGATGGGGTCGATGCCGATGGACTGTGCAATGGGCAGCAGGATGGGGGTAGCGATCAGGATGATGGGAGCCATATCCATGATGCAGCCCAGCACCAGGATGATCAGGTCGATCAGCAGTGCGATGATGTAGGGGTTTTCGGTCACGCTGGTGATGGCATTGGCAGCCAGATCCGGCACATGCAGCATGGTCAGGCAGTTGCCGAAGACAGCGGAGGTAGCGATCAGGATCAGGACGATGGACAGGGTATTGACGCACTCGTCCAGAGCGTGCCAGACGCCTTTCCAATCCAGGCCCTTGTAAATGAACACGGACACGAACAGGGAGTAGATGACGGCGATGGCTGCGGACTCGGTTGCCGTGAAGGCACCGCCGACCACGCCGACCACCACGATGATGACAGCGGCCAGAGCCCAGATGGAGGTGCCCAGCTGTTTGATAAAGCCCTTGATGCTGAACGGAGAGCCCTTGGGGTAATTCTCCTTAACCGAGATGATGTAGGAGCCGATCATCAGGACGATGGCCAGCAGAGCGCCGGGCAGGTAGCCAGCCAGGAACAGGCTGCCCACGGAAATGCCGCCGGCAGTGGTGGCGTAGATGACCATGTTGTGGCTGGGGGGAACCAGCAGGCCCTCGCAGGAGGAAGTAATGGTAACTGCAGTGGAGAAGTCGGCGTCGTAGCCCTGATCCACCATCATGGGGATCATGATGGAGCCGATGGAAGCGGTATCAGCCGAAGCGGAACCGGAAATACCGCCGAAGAAGTAGGAAGCCACGATGTTGACCATGGCCATGCCGCCGCGCATCCAGCCGACGCAGGCATCTGCCAGCGCGATCAGCTTTTCCGAGATGCCGCCGGAGCCCATGAGCACGCCCATGGTGATGAAGAAGGGCACAGCCATCAGGCTGAAGGAGGAAATGCCTTTGACCATCAGGCGGCAGACATCCGTCAGGGCCTGGCCCTGCACCAGCATACAGAACACGCTGGACAGACCAACGGCATAAGCGATGGGGAAACGCAGGAAGATCATTACAAAGAAGCTGACAAGAAGGACAATGATTGCCAGTGTCTGGGCTGTCATATTACACTTCCTCCTTTACAAAAATGCTCTTGATGTGGTTGTAGATGGCCTCGATCTCAAAGATGATCATCGCCACACCGGCCAGAGGCACGGGGAAATACATCCAGAAACGGCTCAGCCAGGGCATGGAGACATAGAAGCCGCGGCCGCCCAGGGTGGTGGCGTAGTTCCAGCCCACCACCAGCATGATGATGCCCAGGACACAGACCGCCAGATCGGCCAGAATGTCCAGCACCTTGACCACCATCTTGGGCAGGTAGACGTCAAACGCGGTCATACGGATGTGCGCGCCGCGGCGGATGGCCAGAGCCGCGCTCAGAACGGCCATATAGCTCATGCAGGTCAGCACGACCTCTTCGGACCAGGCGGGGTCCGGGATGAACGGGACGTAACGACCAATGACCGACATGGTGGTAATGATGATATCCGCGATCAGCAGCAGCTTGCAGATAAACAGAACCACTTTGTAGGTGATGTCGTACGCCGGTTTGATCTTATCCAATGTGGTAAAGATTTTCGGCATAGTCTTTCCTCCATATAAAAACCCGGCAGGTCTGCGGGCGTATTCCCGTAGTCCCCCGCCGGGCTCATGTACGATTTCAGAACAAGAGGCTTACTTTACAAGCTTAGCCTTTCATGTCCAGCAGCTGCTGATACAGCTCCGCCTGGTCAGAGGTGTTCTCGCTGATGACCTTAGCGCAGGCCTCCTGCCAGGGTGCCTTATCGGGCACATCCACAACATTGCAGCCGGAAGCTTTCAGCTCGTCCAGAACCTTGTTCTCAGCGGTCTCAGACAGCTCCGCGTTGAATGCCTGGGTATCCGCACCGGCCTCCATGATGGCAGCCTGCTGGTTCTCGGTCAGCTTGCCCCAAGCGTTGTCGGTGATGACAGCCTGGATAGCGCCCAGAGTGTGGCCGTCGAGGATCAGGTTGTTTGCAACCTCGGGGAACGCGTTGGACTTGTAGTTTGCGATGGGCTGCTCAGCGCCATCCACAACGCCGGTCTGCAGCGCGCTGTACAGCTCACCGAACGAAACGACGGTGGGGTTCGCGCCCAGGCCCTCGACCATGCCGTTCATGACGGGGTCGTTGGACACGCGCAGCTTCAGGCCCTTGAAGTCCTCAATGCCAGCCACGGGCTTGACCGTGAAGAAGTGACGGAAGCCCTCCTCGCCGTAGAAGATACCACGGACGGGCAGGCCCAGCTCCTGGGGCTCGTTCAGGAACTCCGGTGCCAGATCGCTGTTGGCAAAGTTCCAGAAATGTGCGCGGTTCTCAAAGGTAAAGGGGATGGACAGCAGCTTGGACTTGTTGCAGCCGTAGCTGGTCAGTGCGAAAGCGGAGATACGGCTCATATCAATGGAAGTGGAACCGCCCAGGATCGCGTCCAGAACGTCGTTCTCAGAGCCCAGAACACCGGAAGCCTGCACGTCGATGACGACGGAACCGCCAGTCAGTTCCTCGACCTTCTCCTTGAAGTGGGTAGCGGTCTGGCCAACGATGGTGTCCAGCGGGTTGACTTCAGCGTAGACCAGAGTCACCTTGGGATCGCTTGCAGCGGCGGCTGCATCACCAGCGGCAGCGGAAGCAGCGGTGGAAGCAGCCGGAGCAGAGGAAGCAGCGGTGCTCTTGGAAGAACCGCCACATGCGGTCAGTGCCAGAGCCGCGGCGGAAACGCCAGCAGCGGCCAGGAAGCTACGACGAGAAATCTTCTTCATGATAAGTTGTCCTCCTAAGTATTTTCCTTCTATTCCGGCGGTGCACACTGCACGGGTGGCGCGCCGCCGTTCATTCACTGTTCACACTTTAGCAAATTTTCTAAGCCGAAACAAGGGCTTCTGAAAAATGTCCTGTTTTTCCAAAGAATGTGAAAATTTCTTTTTGTACAACATGTCTAAGTTCTTGTCTTTCAGTTAAGCACAGTGCACAATCGCATGGATCCCAGCAGTCAAAAAGCTCCCTTTGAGAGGGAGCTTTTTTGGCGACGCGGGACTGGTGGAGTCACGCTTCCTGTATTTGCCGGATGAGCTCTGCCTGTTCGGCAAACCGCTCAGACATCGGGCGGACCGCCGCCCGGAATTTCTGCATCTCGGCCTCGGAAAGGGTGGTCACTTCCACACCCCAGGCCCTCATATCTTCCTCGGCCTGAGCTTCCCGCTCAGCCCAGAGGCGGCGCTCCACATTGGCGCTGTCCCGGGCACAGCCCCGGACGATGCCCGGGAACGAGCTGTCCAGCCCGGCCAGCTTTTCCAGCGCGGCCCGGCTGGCGATCTGAATCTCCGGCACACGGGTATGCTCATTTTTCAAAAAAGTAGGGCGCTACCTCATAGTGGCCCATGGCCTCGTAACTGGGCCAGTTGTTCTCTGCCCCGTCGATGCGGCCATTGTGCAGGGCCGCGTACACCTGGCTGTAGACCACCTGCACCGGCACCGCGCCCATATCCGACACCATCTCACTCATCATGTCCGATTCCTGCACCCGGATGACCTTGCCCTGCAGATCGACCAGTGTCGCGGCCTTTTCCCGGGTGTAAAAGCTGCGGACACCGGCATCGAACCACGAAAGCCCCACCAGATCCACATTTTCCAGCGTGGAGAGGAACCCATCCCCGATGCTGCCGTCCAGCACCCGCCACATCTGCTTGGCATCCTCGTAAAGGTAAGGCAGCTGCAGCACGCTCAGGTTCTCCAGCAGACCGGCCAGCTGGCTGAGGGAGACACGGGCAAAATCAATGCCGCCAAACTGCATCTGCTCAATGACGCTCAGCTCTCCCCCAGCTCTCCGCCGCTGTACACCACCACTTTTACCCGGCCATCCGTCCGCTGGGCCACCATCTCGGCAAAGGCCAGCGCAGCCTTGGTGGTGGGGTAATCCTCCGGCTGGTTCTCCGCATAGCGGAGGATGAGCTCCGGCTGCGGCTCTTCCGCCGTGGGCTCCGGTGCCGTGCAGCCGGTCAGGGCCCCCAGTGCCGCACAGGCCGTGCCCACCAGCAGGCTGCGGCGGGAGATGCTTGTTTCCCGCTTCATAAATGGGCCTCCGCAGACTTTTTGCCCGCCTGCCGCCGGTACTGGGTGGGAGTCATTCCGGTGCGCTTTTTAAAGGCCCGGGCAAAATAGCTGGCGTCCTCGTAGCCTACCATGGAGGCCACCTCCGCCGAGGAACGGAACGGATCAGCCAGCAGCTCCTTGGCCGCGTTGATCCGCAGCTCCGTCAGGCAGTCCAAGAAGTTCATCTTTTGGTATTTTTTGAATTGGGCCGAGAGGTACGCCGGACTGATGTGCAAAATTTCGCCCACGCTGTCCAGCGAGAGATCGAACATATAGTTATCTTCGAGATACCGCCGCACCTGCGTCATGACCATAGCGGTCTGGCTGTTTTCGCCCTCAGGGGACTCTGCCTCCGGAGCGCGCTTCTTCCGGGTTTTCCGGGACTTCAGGCGTTTCCGGCTCCGGGGACAGCTCGGTCGTTCGGGCCAGTTCTTCCAGCTTCCGCTCCGCCTCGATCTGCCGCATGGCCCACCGGATGGAGGCTTCCAGCTCGTCGGGGTCCACAGGCTTGAGGAGGTAATCGCAGGCTCCCAGATGCACGGCCTCGTGGGCGTACTGGAACAGACTGTAGGCCGTGACAAAGATGACCCGGCAGGGCCGCTGGGCCAGAACGGCCCGGGCCGCGTCCAGACCACTCATGCCCGGCATCTCAATGTCCATCAGGATGAGGTCGGCTCCCCAGAGCACGGCCGTGTCCGCTGCCTTGCGGCCGTTCTCCGCCAGCTCCAGCACCACCTCATGCTCAAAGCGGCGGCTCACCATATCGGCCAGCGCTTCCCGCTCCAGCTTCTCGTCGTCAGCAATCAACAGTCGGATCATCGTCCAGCTCCTCCTCTTCCGGCTCGATCAGGGGCAGATACAGCCGGATGGCCGTGCCCCGCCCGGGGTGCGAGCAGATCTTCAGATGGCTGCGCTCGTCCAGCAGCCGCAGCCGGGCCGCGACATTGTACACCCCAATATGTTCCCAGCGCTCCCCGGGCTTTGCCAGCGCGTTTTTCAGCTGTTCCAGCCGGGCCCGCTCAATGCCCACGCCGTTGTCACACACGCTGATGTAAAGCAGCCCTTTCTCCCGCAAAGGATTGACCCGGATACGGACCACGCCGCCCCCTCCTCCTGTGGGGGAGATGCCGTGCTTGAACGCGTTTTCCACAATGGGCTGCAAAATAAACGAGGGTACCATGGTCTCCGTCAGGTCCAGCGAATCCGAGATGCGCCACTCCATCCGGATGCGGTCGCCAAATCGGACATGGTAGATCGAGTAATATTCATCCACGATCCGCACCTCCCGGGAGAGGGGCACCTGCTCGTCGTTGCTCATGAGACTGTACCGCAGCAGATGGGCCAGTGCCGTGATGAGGGCCTGGGTGCGGTAGGCCTTTTCTGTGCCTGCCGTCTGCAAAATGACGTTGAGGGTGTTGAAAAGGAAATGCGGGTCGATCTGGCTGCGCAGCTGCTGCAGGCGGCTCCGCTCCATCCGGTTCTGCATCTCGAGTGCTTCGGTCTTCTGGCGGTGGAGCTCCCGCTCGATCTCATTTTTCTCCCGCAGGGTATTCATCTGCTCGGCCATGGAGTGTTTCATCCGGTTGAATGCATCGGCCAGCTGGCCCATCTCATTCTGCCGGGGCACCGGTACATCCGGCGTGTCATAGCTGCCCTGGCTGATGTCTCTGGAGGCGCCGATCATCTGCTGCACCGGGGTCAGCAGATGCATGACCTCCGGGCCATCAGGCTGCCCAGCGCCAGGCAGAGCGCCACCACGATGGTCTGTGCCCACTTGACCCGGTCGCTCAGGGCCGAAACGGTGGTATAGTCCCCCTGCCCGTCGGTGATGGCCTTGTTGAGCAGCTGCTGGGTATACTGGCGCAGATACCCGCCGCAGGGCGAGACTTTGTCATAATAGAGCTGGGCAGCGGCCGCGTCGCCCCCCATACTGACCTCTTCTTCCAGTTGGTCCAGCAGCTCCTTATAGCTGTCGTAGGTGGTGCAGACGGCGCTGTAAATCAGATACTGCTCCTCGCTCACGGTACCAAGGTCGCCCTCGATCCGCCAGAGCCAGGCACTCATCACCGAACTGGAGGAATGCAGCTGATCCAGCAGCTCCCCCGCGTCGCCATACTCCCAGCGGTAACTTTCCAGCGCGTTCAGGCTCTGCTGCACGCCGTTCTGGAACCGGCTGATGGCGTTGAAATTGCCCATCTGGTCGTCCAGTTCCCGCAGCACGGTGCCGGACTGGTAAAAGCTCAGAAAGATCTGGGCCGCCAGCGCCATGAAAAAGGCCGCCAGACACAGGCCGATCCGCTGTTTCAGGGTCATCTCTCGGTGCATGGCGTTTCCTCCTCTGGCCGTGGGCCATTTTTCGCTTTGAATCGCTTTATTCTACCACAGTTTATGGCAATTGCGCAAGTTTTTTTTGCTTGCTTCTTCCCAAATAATATGTTACTATGCCTAAAAAGGAGTGTGTTTGCATGTCACAGCCCATTACCGTCTCGGTCACCATGGACGCGGCATCGTTCCGCCGTTTCCGCTGGTTCGACCTGCTTCAGCATAACCGCATCTGGAAACGTCCGCTGGTCTTTACGGCCATTCTGTTGGTCTTTGCCGGGGTCTGCCTCACCCAGCTGAACACCCGGCATGAGGCCGGACTGCTGGCCGGTGTGCTGGCCCTCGTGGCGCTGGGTCTGCCCGCCGTCTATTTCTGGAACTGTGCCCATGGCATCAAAATCTTTATCCAGAAGCTGGGCCTCGAGAAAGCCGCCAAGCCGTTCTACCGGCTCCAGCTGGACGAAACCGGCCTTTCCATCTGGATGGCCGGTGAGCAGGACAAAGCTGCCCCCTCCCGCCAGTGCGACTGGCACCACATCCACCTGGCCTACCGGACAGAGAATGCCATCTACCTCTACGTCCATCAGACGCAGGCTTACTTATGGAACGACAGCCTCGACGCCGGATGGGAAGCCCTGAAAGCCCATCTTCCCGCCGACCGCCTGCGCGACCTGCGCTGACCTTTTCCCCAAAACACCAAAAGGCACGGAGCAAAATGTTCCGTGCCTTTTTTTGCGCTTTGTTTCAAAAACGGGAAAACAAAAAGACAGGCAGCCACCGTGGAAAGGAGGAGAAAGCGGTGCTGCCTGTCTGTATGGTGAACTCCTAAACATTTGCGGCTGTCAGGAGGGATTTGGTAGTCTGTCCGCCGCCTCTGGCTATTGCCTCGCATGGGTGGGGGGGACAGTATTTTAAAGGGGCCGCGTTTGCGGCGATCATTCTTGCCTGCGTTTGCAGGTTTTGGGAGGAGCTCTCTCGGAGCGGTCCTCCCTGACTGCACCCTTATTGTACCGGATAAAAATGGAGTTTCTTTGTGTGGATTTTGAACAAATTGCAAATAAAAAATCCTCAGACGAATGTCTGAGGATTTTTGTGGTGGAGCATTCTCCACAGCACTCGAACCTAAAACCTCTTCACGGGTGACCGTTTTGGCATCGTCCGTGAAGTTGAAATTGAGCACGACCCGGTCGTCAAAGACGTAGACCGAGTTGACAAAGGTATCAATGATCTGCCGCTGGTGCTCCATGTCTCTCATGTCACCCTTGCGGAATTTTTCAAACCAGAACCGCATCCATTCGCGGGTCAGGACGGGATTTCTTTTTCAGTTCTTCTTCCAGAATGCTGGTGTTCAGAGCTTCTTTCCGGGCTTCCAGTTCGTCCAGCCGCTGCTTGGTGGTCGGGGTCAGGATGCCCTGTTCAATGGCTTCCAGAAGGTTTGCCAGCCGCTTCTCTGTATCCCGGAGCTGGTCTTTCAGAACGGGCAGGCGGGTGTTCTCCTGCTGCTGGGCTTCCATAATCAAATCTATCAGCTGTTCGATGATTTCATCGCTGAAAATCACCTTAATGGCAGTCTCCACCACGAACCGTTCCAACGGCTCTTTGCGGATAGCTTTCAGGTCGCAGTGCGCCTTGCCGTGGCGTTTGGCGTTGCCGCACTTGTAGTAATAGTAGGTGTTTCCCATGTGGCTGGTGCCGCTTTCGCCGCCCATCAGGGTGCCGCACTTGCCACAGAACAGCTTGGTGGTCAGCAGATAGCTCACATCCTCTTTTGCGGGTCGACCATGGGCAATCCTATTTTGCTCGAAACGCTGCTGCACCCGGTCGAACAAGTCCTCGTCCACGATGGCCGGAATGCCGCCCGGTGTCACGATGTCCTTATATCGGTATTCACCTATGTAACGGCGGTTCCGGAAAATCTGGAAGAAGCTGTTCTTGACAAAAGGCTTGCCGGTACGGGTGCGCAGCCCTCGCTCGTTCAGGGATGCTGCGATTTTCTCGGCAGGCTCGCCGTTGGCGTACCGGGTAAAAATCTCCTGCACAATGGGAGCCGTCTCCGGGTCGATATGGTACAGTCTGTCCTCCTTGCCAATGGTGAAGCCCAGCGGCACCATACCGCCGTTGTACTTGCACTGGAGGGCATTTTCGCGTTCACCGCGCGCTACTTTCAGGGCAAGTTCGGCGGAATAGTATTCCGCCATGCCGATAAGCATACTCTCCACCATAATGCGCTTCAGGCCCCTGCGAAATGGGTTCCATGGCAGACACCAGATGGACGCCGTTCTTTTCCAGCTGGTACTTGTAGTTCACGGCATCGAACCGATTCCGGGCAAAGCGGTCGAGCTTCCAGACCAGAACTACATCGAAGATTTTCTTTGCGCTGTCCTTAATCATCCTCTGGAAGTCCGGGCGGTCATCCGTCTTGGCGGAGTAGGCACGGTCGATGTAGGTGCCGACCACGGTGATACCGTTCTTCTCGGCGTAGTCCTTGCAGTCGCGCAGCTGCCGCTTCAATGGACGCTTCGCGCTGGCTGTCGGAAGAATAGCGGGCGTAGATTACGGCGGTCATGGTTGCACCTCCTTGGCAGTATGTTCGGGTTGCCTTTATAGTATCGAGTTAAGCGCAGCTTGTCAGCAATCTGCGAGCAGATTGAAATGTGAAAATTACGAAACGCAGCGAAAAAGGGAGAGCAAGAATCGTCCCGTGGCCACAAATTTTCAATTCTTGAAAATGTTGTGCCCTTCCGGGACTGCACTTCTGCAACGCTCCCGCGTTTTGAAGTGTTCTTGTTGGGGCGTGCCTGCCCCAGACCCTGCTGGAAACGAGTACAGCAAACTGGAGGTTATCGTTTGTTTTTCATATTGCTAAAAGTAAGAACAACGCAAACAGCTATAACTACTGCTGCGACGATTAAAAGCATATCGTTATGAAAATACAGACTCAATAACAACAAAACCAAATCTATGATTTGCAAAATTGGTAATAATTTTCTCATCTACTTTTCCTCCTCAAATTCTTATTTGTTGAACTAAGCCGAGTATACCATACTCTCCAATGAAAGAACACCCTCGATATAGTGAAATTTTGCCATTTTCCTGCGTACGTGCGTACACGCTCCGCAGGGATTCTAAGGGGCTTGACCCCTTAGCACACAGACTTTGGCACAAAGTCTAGTGTGTTACACCTTGCCAGAGGTGTACAGGCTCTCCCCCGGTACGCACGTATGCAGCGATTGCCCCCAGTGAGCCATATAGGGGGCGACCAAGTTCACAAGGCGAACTTGATCCCGCAAAACAAAAAGGCAGGATACCACCGTCATAGTGATACCCTGCCTTTGCTCGTTTACTGTTCCGAGTAGTCCCTCCGCAGAACCTCCGATAAACAAAAAACGTACCCGAACCCTTTTTCGTAAAGAATCGGGTTCGAGTACGAACTGTATGGTGGACGGTACAGGACTCGAACCTGTGACCTCCTGCACGTCAAGCAGATGCTCTACCAGCTGAGCTAACCGTCCAGATGTCGTATCGACTTGGATATATTACCACAGGTTTTTGCAAAATGCAAGCCCTTTTTTGAAAATTCCATCATTTTTTATTTTTTGATGGACAAACCGGCGGGGTTTGCTCCTTGACGCCTGTTTTGAATGCGGCTATTATAATAAAGTACATTGCCAAAAACGACAAAGGGCGCTTTTGTATTCTCCGCAAAACGTCAATTTTTCAAAATGGGAGGCTTTTCATGAAAAAAATCGCGCAGGCCATTGTCCGGCTGCGGAAAATGATCCTGATCCTCGCAGTTCTGCTCCTGATCCCCTCGGCGGTGGGAGCCATTGCCACCCGCATCAACTACGACATCCTCTCCTACCTGCCGCCGGAGCTGGACTCCCGGGTGGGCCAGCTCATTCTGGAAGACGACTATCAGCTCGCTTCCACCAGCATGATCACCGTGGAGGGCCTGCCCACCCATGAGCTGCTGGCCATGAAGCAGGACATCGACGCCATCCCGGGCGTATTGCAGACGTTCTGGCTCAGCGACGTGGTAGACCCGGCCATCCCGGTGGAGATGCTGCCCGCCGATGTGCAGAAATTCCTGTTTGGCAAAAACGATTCCACCATCCTCATCGTCCGGCTGGGTGGTTCCAGCGTGAGCGAGGAGACCATGGAGGCCGTGGCGCAGATCAAAAAGGTGCTGCGGCGGGACTGCTTCTTTGGCGGCATCAGCGTCATTTTCTACGATACCAAGGCGCTGGTCACCCAGGAAATGCCCCTCTACTTACTGTTTGGCGGCGGTGCCTGCCTGCTCATTCTGTTCCTGGCGTTGGAGAGCGCCATCACACCCTTTCTGTTTATGCTGGGGCTGCTCTTCCCGCTGGTGTACAACTTTGGCACCAACTTCTTCCTCAAGGATGTCTGCTTCATTACCGAGGCGCTGGCCGCCGTGCTGCAGCTGGGCGTGACGATGGATTTTTCCATCTTCCTGCTCCACCGCTATGAAGAGGAAAAAGAGCTGGCCTCCTCCAACGAGGAAGCCATGGTCAACGCCATCTGCAAGACGACCACCTCCATCTCCGCTTCCAGCCTGACCACCATTGCGGGCTTCCTGGCCCTGTGCGCCATGCAGCTGACGCTGGGCCGGGACATCGGCGTGGTCATGGCCAAGGGCGTGGCGCTGGGCGTGGTCTGCACCATCGTCATCCTGCCGGCCCTCATCCTCTTCTTTGACAAGTGGGTGGAAAAATACCGTCATCGCACGTTCATCCCCAAGCTCACCCGCCTGAGCTACTTTGTTTCGGGCCACCCGGTGGGGGTGCTGATCGCGTCCATTGCCATTATCATTCCCTTTGCACTGGCCCAGGGCAGGACTTCTGTCTACTACGCCCTGTTTGATGCCCTGCCGCAGGATATGCCCGGCATTGTGGGCGTGAGCAAGCTGGGCGAGGATTTCGGCATGGTGACCAACCACTTCATCCTTGTCCACGACGACCTGCCCGCCTCCAAGGTCAGCGCCCTGTGCGATGACATCGGCGAGCTGGACGGCATCACCCAGGTGGTCAGTCTGGACGCCATCACCGGCCCGGGCTTCCCCACCGAGATTCTGCCGGACGGCATTCTGGAAATTTTGCAGAACACCGGTTACAAGCTGATCCTGGCCAACGGTGCCTACAAGGCCGGCTCCGACGCCGTGAACGCGCAGGTGGAGCAGATGATTGCCCTCGTCAAAGCGGCGGACCCGGAGGGCCTTGTCACCGGCGAGAGTGCCATGACGAAAGACCTGGTGGAAATTGCGGACAACGATTTTGCCAATGTCAACGTCTGGTCCATCCTGGCTGTGCTTGTCATCATCCTCATCTCGTTCCGCAGCCTGTCCATCCCGGTCATTCTGGTGGCCAGCATTGAGGCCGCCATTGCCATCAATCTTGGCATCCCCTACTTTACCGGGGCTTCGCTTCCGTTCATCGCCAGCATCATCCTGGGCACCATCCAGCTGGGTGCCACGGTGGACTACTCCATCCTCATGACCACCCGTTACCGGGAGGAGCGCGCCCTGGGCCGCACCCCGCGGGAGGCCGCCCAGCAGGCACTGGAACACTGCAGCCAGAGCATCCTCACCAGCGGCCTGACGTTCTTTGCCGCCACATTCGGCGTGGCTGTCATCAGCCAGATCGAGCTGATGCGGAGCATCTGCCTGCTCATCTCCCGGGGCGCGCTCATCAGCACGGTGGTCATCCTTGTGGTGTTGCCTGCCGCCCTGATGCTGCTGGACGGCTCCATCCGCCGCACCACCCTGGGCTGGCTCCCGTCCGCTGCCCCTCAGATGTCTGAAAAGGAGTAAACCTGCCATGAAAAAAACACTTCGCTTTACCAGCGCGGCCCTGACGCTGGCGCTGGCTGCCGGGATGGCCCTGCCCGCCTTTGCCGCCGCCAAGCCCAGCTTCTCCAAAGACGAGACGGTGTACGCCGTCATGGCCCCGGACGGCTCTGTCACCAGTACCACGGTCAGCGCCCACCTCTACAACGCGGCCGGCCTCTCCCGCGTCACCGACCGCTCCACCCTGACCGATATCGTCAATACCGAGAGCGACGCCGCGTTCACCCAGAACGGCGACAGCCTGACCTGGGACACCACCGACACCGATGTCTACTATAAGGGCAACACCAGCCGTGCCCTGCCTGTTTCCGCCGCCGTGACCTACACCCTGGACGGTGAAACCGCCCCGCTGGAAAACCTGCTGGGCAAGAGCGGCCACCTGACCATCCGCATCGACCTGACCAACAACGAAACCGGCACCGTGACTGTCAACGGGGCCGAGCGCACCGTTGTCACGCCGTTTATCACCGCCGTGGGTGTGGTGCTGGGGGAAGACGCCTCCAATGTGACGCTGGAGCACGGCCTGCTGGAACGTGCCGCCAAATCCACGGTCGCCGCCTTTGTCACCCTGCCCGGCGTCCGTGGTGCCCTGAGCGGCCTGCTGCCGGACAGCTTCTCCGCCGCAGAGGACTACTTGCAGGACAGCGTGACCGTGGAAGCCGACGTGGAAAACCTGTCCGCCCCGCAGATTTTGCTGGCCAGTGCCGCCAGTGCTGAGGCGCTGGGGCAGGACAACGTGTTTGACCTGAGCAGCATCCATTCCCTGACCGACGGCATCAGCCAGCTCAACGACGCCATGCA
>VOFC01000897.1_pt1 | contig 32000 bp, 45 predicted proteins | sample 5384161 | NCBI WGS metagenome assembly VOFC01 (sample SAMN12384722, study PRJNA508395) | human gut metagenome | isolation source: healthy gut B | host: Homo sapiens
AGCATCCAGCATCTCTACAAAAGTTTTATTCATAACGCCATCGCCCTTTTTTGATGATACGATTTACATATTGTCCTGTTGAACCAATCATCTCTCCCAGCTGTGCCTGTGTTTTTCCAGCTTCTATACACTTGATTTTTTACATCTACTTCTATATTATTTTTCAGCATTCGTATCACCTCATCTGAAATTTGCAAAATAACACTAATCGGATAATATTATAACACATATTTGCTTTCACTTCAATCTACTCATCTCGAAATTTGCACTTTGTACACATAAAAAACACCAGGACATAAACCCTGAGTGTCGTATCTGCTTCATACCTTATTCTGCTTTTCATTTTGGTGCCGTCTTTGAATACCACCGTCACATCTTCCTTGCTCTTTACTACAATTTTCTCCACTAGACTGCTCCAAAGGGCATCGTCAAATTCTGTGATAACGCCTTCCTGGTCTTTCAGGACTGTGATGAATCTGCCCATCTGTTCATACCTTGCTTCATTGTCAGAAATTGCGGTGCTGACTTCATCGTATTGCGCTTTCAGTCTGTCATAGCGTTCCACCAAGGCATTGTAGTGTATTTTGGGCTTTGCCCGTGTCAACACAATGGCACATACACTCGGAATGTCTATCCAGCAACACCAACAAAAAAGCCTGCTCAAATTCTACGTTTTGCCGAGAGCAAAAACGAGCCGCTTTCCCGAAAAATTCTCGGAAAAGCGGCTCGAAATGCCTTGGGTAAAGGTACAGGTCCATCGAATTTGCTAAAGTCCATTTTGGCATCTTTTTGTCACGCTTCTAAAAATGGGCGCAAAAAAGCCCGGAAGTCGTTCTGTCTCCCTTTACAATGCGAATCAATAGTTGAACCGCAAGAGGAGGGCGGCGAAAGCGAGGGAGGAGAAGATGTGGAAGAGCAGACCGGCGCAGGAACGGACGTGCGAAGCAGACTGATGTGCGTTTTGGCCTGCAGCCAGTTGAAAAGACCTCAATCGGCTGCCGCAGGGCACTGATGCGGGTGGACACGGCATCTTCAGAAACAAGAACATCGTACTTTTTTCCGCTTTCGCGGCGTGATGAGCGCGACGTTCCGCTCGGTTTGCAGAGGGAATCTCCATTCTGCGGCGATATAGGCACGATCTGCATAGAGCCGGCCGTCTGTGACCGGTGCGCAGTCCAGATCGATCTGCTTTGCAGCCCACAGGTCGCAGAGACTGGCTTTGCTGATCTGTACGGCGCAGGGGATGGGAAGCTTGCGCGGCCGCAGCTGCGCAAAAACGTGCAGCTTGACGCCGTGGTACCACAGGTTTTTCGTGGGATTTCTCGTTAAATTGCAGAGATTTCGCGCCGTTTTCGCAGTATTTGACCGGGAACCGACAGACACCATAACCGGGCAGGAATCCAGCACATACCCGTGCGTCGGCTCGCTGCTGGCAAGTCTTTTGCTCAAACAAAACCTCGGCCAGCGCGGCAAAGGCTTCTGCCAGCCGGTTCAGCCGGCGGCAGAACGCCTGATAGCTGGGCAGCTTCTGGAACTCGCCCAGATGGTATGTTCTGATGAAATTGTGGATACTCTTCCGCGTCAATAAGCCCTGCTGCGCGCCCCATAAGTATGCGGTCATCAACTCCACGTCTGTAAATTGGGCGGACTTATTGTTGCTTCCGTGTTGCATTTTCTCCGCGATTCTGCTATCCTGACTGTGATGACAAATCGCGCAATAGAGTTCGATCAGTTTGTTCACACCTTACTATCTCTTCTTGCGCCTTTTGTCATCTTTTTTTCGGTTTCTACTATTGATTCGCATCCCAAGGGATGTTCCGCTTTTTTCGAACTGCTGTCAGTGTGACAGAAGGTTGTAACGAAATCTTGCTGGAACTGTAACCGGATTATGAAGTTTCAGCTGACGGCTGCGGCAATCAGACGGATTGGGACGCAATGAAGTCAGATATCTTTGCAAAAACAGAAATACGGCTTGTTCAGCGCTTGCTGGAGACAAGACTGTTGAAATCTGTGGCCGTGCCGTTTTGGAAAGGCAGGGCATAATTATCTGCGGAGCATGACCTTTGCGCAAAACAGACCGTCCTGATAGGTGACTGTACTCACCCCACCGGATTTTTCTGCGATATGGCGGACGGACTGGATACCAACACCGTCTCCTTTTCGCTTGGAGGACAGAAATACCCCGTCTTTTTCCCGGATAACTCCATCATAGGTGTTTTCAACCTGAATCAGTGCCAGACTGTTGCCATGCAGATAGGCGGTCAGCTCGATTCTGCGTCTGGCAGGTGCAGTACGCAGGCTGGCTTCCAGCGCATTCTCCAGCAGATTAGAGAGGACCAGGCACAGATCGATCTCGTCTACAGGAAGACATTCCGGCAGATCGAGCTGTACGGAAAATGGGATCTGCTCCCGCTTCGCAAGTGCGCAGTAATACCCGACCACGCCGTCTGCCGCCCGGTTTTCACAGAAATGCAGCTCCAGACGATGTATGATAAGGGGTTGTCTCAAAATAGAATTTTCTAAAAAATTAGCCCCAACAAAAAAAGCCGTGAAAACCAAACAGAAGCTGGATTTTCACGACTTTATCTAACTTTTTTGACGGGTGCTATTCTTTTACAATTAGCATTTTGAGACAGTCCTTACAACGATGACCAGCTCATTTGTGGCAGAATGGAATGATCGAAGTATGAAATTATATCACGAATGGAAGGTGATGCCATCGCGTCTACTGTCTATGCGTTCGAGCAATCGAACGGCAAAGCACGGGAACAGCTTTTGAAATCCAAACTCAATATATCAGACCGGGCAGCACCTGTCAACTTTGGAAGTATGAAAAGTGCTGCTCGTTTCTCTTTGTTTTAGGGCATTTCAGGATCATCCACAAGAGACACGTTGAAATCTTGCGAAGTTGTTCTCCGGCAGCAACTTCGCCGATACCACCAGCCGTTGACTGGCGGTATCGGCTATATCATAGCTCCAGCAACAGGTAGAAAAAGGCCAGAACGATATTATAGATCTGTTTCCTGTAGAGATAAGAGAACAGCGCAGCATCAGAGTCCTCAAATAAGAACGCCACGCTTTGTAATGTTTGTATGAAGCAGTGTCTCTCCAATGCATGATTCTCTGGGAATAAGGATTAGCGTTGAAGAGAAGTGCAGTGCAATTTTCGCAAGCAGCGGAAATCGCTTGCTGCAACGAGCGGAGAAGTGCAACGTGTAAACGCCCCTTGAACCAACAGGGATTCTGCGCCTTCTCTTTATACGGTGTCTTCATAATCTCATAGCAGTTTGATTTTACATTCACGGCAGCAAATGCGTTATCTGAGGCGTCTCTACAGCTCAAGGGGCATTTTATACGTCAGCGTCAATTGCCCACTGGCATTCTCATAGGCATCGCCGTATGTAAAGCCGCAGCCCATGGAGCCTAGAAGCACGGATTTTCTAAAAATGTCCATCTCCTTGTAGGGCGAACGACTGATTCGTTCTTCAATGGCGGATGTTGTCTTGGCCGAGCCGCGGGACAGGGTCAGCGTCGGAGACAGCTTCACCAGCATATTGCTTCCAAACACCAGCGCCACTGTCACCGGGAAAAACTTGCTGACGCGGCGGCGCGGCCATGCAGCACAGCTACTGCACGGATATTCCTTGGGGCGAAGCCCAACCCGGCGATCTGGCCTTTTATCCGGATGATTCCCACGTCGGCATCGCTGGAGGCACAGACGCAGACGGTAATCTGCTGATCGTCCATTGCAGCGGCGGTGCGAACGGCGTGGTTATTACTGGTTCGGCGGGATTTACGGCAGTGGCAAGTCCGAATTTGTTTAAAGCATAAAATCTACGGTGAGACACATTGCACAGTAAGCGTAAAACGTAGCCGCGTATAAAGGCCGCCATCCCAGTGAGCAGCAGCTTGCTTTTGAGATGGCGGCCTTTTATACGCGGGGAGGTTTGACGGTTACGGTGAAGAGGAGGAGCTGGCGGCTTGCAGGCAGATGGACGGACAGAGACAGCTCGTCCGCCGGCCGGTCCGCTCTTCTCCGATCGGAGAATACAGCCCGGAATGTGTCATCATGCCGAACCTGGCCTACTTGAACCATTATTTGTAATTGCGACCGCTCCTGCCAGCTGATGCCGTCATCATATCTGAAGGCTGCAGCTCCGAACAGGGCGCTGCCCGGGAATATGACAGTTCGCTTGTGTTTTTTCGTCAGAATATGCTATAATCAGCACGAAGAAAGAGCGGCAAGCGGGATATTTGAAAAATGTCTATCAACCGAGGGAACTGCGCGGGTCAACGCAGTCCGGGCTTGCTGAAGGCATCACCCGAACGATGATTCAATACATAGGCGCAAATGGGCACTGAGGGACATGGAAGTATGGTCGATAAACGATATTATGAAAAGCTCGGCGGGTTCTCCTATCTTCTGGGAGAGCTGAGAAAGAGGCTCGGAGAGGAGCGGACGGATGCTCTGGTCACGACGCGGCGGCGCTCTGCAATGAGCTGTGCGGCCAATATAAGGGGCTTTCCAAAAAGGAAAAGATACATACCGAGCGGATGATCTTCCCGCGAGCGGCTATTTATTTACAGATGATCCAATACATCTCGCGCGAAGAAGCCATCGCGCTGATAGAAGAATCCGTAAGAATCGGCGTAGAGCCGGATCGGAAGCGTCTGCATTCTGTGACGAAGCTTCCGTTCGTCCGGCCTCTTTTCTTTCAGATTTTCCATAAGATGATTGGCGCCATGTTCAACGGCGATGCGGGCTTCAAATTCGCAGAAATTGAAGCCGACAGCAGGCGTTACAGGGTCGATGTTCTGCAGTGCCCTTCCCTATATGAAATATTGCGAACTGCTGGGCTGCAGGGAGCTGACGGCCACCTTCTGCCTGAGCGATGACCGCGTCTATGGGGATATGTGCGGCATCGCCTTCGAGCGGCACGGCACGATCGGACGCGGCAGCGATAAATGCGATTTTTATTTTTACAGAAATTAGCGCGCAGCGCTCCAACAACCATGAAGCAGGCGGATCCCGTATGAACGGGACCCGCCTGTTTTTTGTATGCAGTATAGCGAAATTATGCGTATTTTACAAGCAAAATTACGATAAGACCGGAACCGGATAACCCGGGGCTGCGGCAATGATCAGCGCCTGCGTGCATCCGCGTCAGGGGACGCGGATGATGGTGACCCCGGCAGACTCCAGCGCATGAAGCATCTCCTCGGCCTCGGGGGCATTTCGCGGGACGTTGGTGATCAGCGCGTTGATCTCGGAGAAATCGGCGAAGGCGTACAGATGGGAGGAATGCAGCTTGGAGCTGTCCATCAGCACATAACGCTTTTTCGCAGCGCTCATAATGGCGCGCTTGGTGTCATACTGCAGCGGCGACGAGGTTGTAAAGCCTGCGCCGAGGCGAACGCCGGACGCACCCATAAAGGCAATGTCGACCTCGATCTTGGAAAAAACATCTGCGCCTCCGGGCCGACGAAGCACATATGCTTGCCCTGCAGCAGACCGCCGCTGCAAATGACCTGATTGTCGCTTTTGCCAGAATGCAGGATACGTCAATGGAGTTTGTGACGATGTTCAGACTGCGGTCGGAAAGGACCTGTGCCAGCATTGCTGTTGTACTGCCGGAATCCAGCGCAAGATTTTTGTGGTCGGTTATAAGCTCTGCCGCGTACTGTGCGATGCTCTTCTTCGCGCGGGCATGGAACGTGCTGCGCGTGCTGTATGGCAAAACCTCTTTTCCAGGCTCCGCCAAGTGGATCTCCCGCGTGTACGGAACAGAACGCCGTTGCTTTCCAGAACGGCGAGCTCCCGGCGGACAGTGGCCGGGGAGGCATCCAGCTGGTCAATAAGTGCCTGCACGCGCATGGATTTGCAGCCTTGAAGGATCTCCTGAATACGCTGCTGGCGCTGGGATAAAATCATGATAAGGCCCCCTCCAATGTGATTTCATTAACATTTTATTCTATTCTATCATATGTTCCGGAAAGGTCAATGGGGAAAAATGATTTTTTTTTGATTATTTTTGACAACAATTTTAAAACACTCATACTGGCTTCGGCGAATAAAACAAATATTAATCCTTCGCTTTTCACAAATTTCACAAAAAATAGCCGGTAATCCTGATATCTCCCATCGAATCTTGACAAGCTCACCCGGATTCGCTACAATGAGCGCAAATGATTCAAGCGAAAAGTTATAATCACTTTCAATTTTAACAAGCGGTTACGCGCATAGAAATGATACGTTTTATTCGGGAAAGGAGATCGCATGAAGGGCAGCTTTTTTTTCTTGGCGCAGGACAGAAGCCCGCGTTTGAATTGCGGGAGCTGCAGCTTCCTGAGCTTCCGGATGACGGCGTGCTGGTCCGGAATATGGCCTGCGGCGTATGCGGAACGGATGTGCACATCTACCACGGCGAACAGGGCTCCGCACCGGTGACGCCGCCGGTGGTTCTGGGCCATGAATTTTCCGGAATCGTAGAGCGCGTCGGCGCGTCTGTCCGGTCAGTGAAGCCGGGCGACCATGTTGCGCTGGACCCCAATATGTACTGCGGAAAATGCCGCGCGTGCCGGATGGGAAAGAAGCAGAACTGCGAAAGCCTCTACGCGCTGGGCGTCAATACAAACGGCGGCTTCGCGGAGGTCTGTCTGGCACCGGAGACGCAGTGCTTCCGGATAGACGAGTCTGTCAGCTTTGACGCCGCCGCCATGGTGGAACCGCTTTCCTGCGTGCTGCACGGGATCGACCGTCTCCACATCCGGGCCGGACAGACTGTCGCTGTGATCGGCGGCGGAACGGTCGGGCTGCTGATGGTGCAGCTGGCAAAGCTGAGCGGCGCGGCTCATGTGCTCGTGAGCGAGCCTTCGGCGCTGCGGCGCGAGATCGCGCTTCGGGTCGGCGCGGACAGCGCCGTCGATCCGGCGCAGGAGGCGCTTACAGAACGTGTGCGCGAGCTGTTGCACGCCGACGGCGCGGACTGCGTGATCGAGTGTGTCGAGAAAACGGCCGCTGCCGAGCAGGCGTTTGAAATTGCCGACTCCGGCGCGTCGGTGCTGCTGTTCAGCGTTCCCGGCGTGACGGCGAAGGCGGAGCTGCCGCTCTTCCCGGTTTACAAAAAAAGAGCTGACCGTTATGGGCCCGATGATCAATCCCGATACGTTCCAGCGGGCCGTCGACCTGCTCAACAGCGGCAGGCTTCAGATCAGCCCCCTGATCACACATACCTACGGCCTTCGTCAGGTCGAAGACGCGATCCGGATGCAGATGTCGGCGGAATCCATCAAGGTTCTTGTACATCCGCAGGAGTTCTAAGTCATTACGAGGAGGAAATCAAGTTGGAAACGAAAATCAGAGCATATGCAATGGAAAAGCCCGGCGTGATGAGTCAGGTCTGGGTCCCGATGCCGGAGCCGGGCGAGCATGAGGTCCGCCTGAAGCTGCTTGTCTGCGGAACGTGCGCAAGTGAATACCTGCCGTGGCTCAACTGCGAGGAGCCCGGCCGGATCATGGGCCATGAGGGCGTCGGCATTGTGGATAAGGTCGGCGAGCGTGTGACCAAGCTCAAGGTCGGCGACCGCGTGACCGGTATGCTGCACCAGTGCTTTGCGGAATATACCATCGGAAACGAAAAATGAACTCGTCAAGGTCCCGGATGCGCTGAGCGACGAGGAAAGCGTCGGTGAGCCGCTGGCCATGCTGATGAGCGGCGTCGGACAGACCCCGCTGGAGCTGGGCCAGACGTTTGCAATCATCGGGACCGGCTATATGGGCCTCGGCTTTTTTGCAGCTGATGCGCGCAAAGGGCGCGGGCAAGATCATCGCGATCGATGTCCGGCCCGAGGGGCTTGCGAACGCGAAGCGCTTCGGCGCGGACGAGCTGCTGACGACCGATGCCGTTCCGCCCGAGTACATTGTTGATGTGTGGGACGACGGCATTTTCGACCGCGGGATCCCGGTCGTCGCAGAGGTCACCGGCAACGAGGCGGCGCTGCAGCTGGCGGGCGACATGACCGCCGTTCACGGCCATCTTTCCATCGCGGGCTATCATCAGGGCGGTATGCGCAGCATCAACATGGCGCTGTGGAACTGGAAGGCGATCCATATCGCAAATGCACACGAGCGCCGCGACTGGCGCTGTGCGGGTTTGATCCAGAACGCGCTGACGCTCATTCAGAAGGGATTCTTTTGAACACGAAGGATCTGATGACGAACGTTTACGGCTTCGATGAGATCAACAAGGCGTATTACGAGCTGAAGCACAAGCCGGACGGCTATATCAAGGGCGTGATCCGCATCAGCAACGGCTGACGGAATACGGAAGGATACAACCAATCAATGAACGGAGGAGTCGCCATATGAGATTTACAGACGGACTTTGATGCACCGTTCCGGCCTTTCGATCCACAATACCCACCAGATGTGGGAATACAGGATCGAGCAGGACCGGATCAAGGCATTCGTCCTTTGCCATTGCGTAGAGGAAGCGGACGACTACACGGCCGGCACAGCGCTGGAATATACGTTTTCCTGCCCCGCGCCGGATATGATTGCGGTCGATGTGGTGCATTTCCGCGGCACGACCGTAAAGGAGCCTGCCTTTACGCTCCATTACGCGAAAGCAGAGCCGCAGATCACCGATACGGCGGAGAGCCTTGTGATGGAAAACGGCCGGATGCGGCTCGTGATCCGGAAATCGAAGCAGTTTGCCTATGACTTCTATTTTGACGGCCGGCACCTGACCGGAAGCGAAAACGGCAGCACGGCCTATATTGCCGATGCCGACTATGAGGCGGACAAGGTCGACGACGTCAACCACCGCACCCCAAAAGCCCTATATGCACACCGTTTATCTGCGCGAGCGCCTGCAGCTCGGCATCGGGGAAGCGATCTACGGACTCGGCGAGCGCTTTACGCCGCTGATCCGCAACGGGCAGGTGCTGGATATCTGGAACCGCGACGGCGGCTCGAACTGCGACCAGGGCTATAAATGCGTTCCGTTCTATCTTTCGAACCTGGGCTACGGCGTTCTGGTCAACACCCCGGATTATGTGAGATTTGACGTCGGCATGGAAAGCGTCCGCCACGTGCAGTTCAGCGTGGAGGACGAGAAGCTGTCCTACATTGTGGTCGGCGGCGAGGACGCCAGGATGTGCTCAGCCGCTATACCGCACTCATCGGCAGATCCCCGGTCCCGCCCGTCTGGACCTTCGGTCTCTGGCTCTCAACGAGCTGGATTCCGGATTCCACAGAAAAGACGGCGCTGGCCGCCATCGACAAGATGCATGAATACGGGATTCCGCTCAGTGTCTACCACTTTGATGCCCGCTGGATGGATGATTTCCACGACTGCAACTTCATCTGGAGTGACCGCTTCGGCGATGCGCGCCATATGATCGACGAAATTCACAAACGCGGCATAAAGGTCTGCGTCTGGATTAACCCCTACGTCAGCCAGATCTCCCGGCTGTTTGCCGAGGGCATGGAGGGCGGATACTTCATCAAGAATAAAAACGGCGATGTCTGGCAGACAGACATGTGGATGTGCGGCACAGCATATGTCGACTTCACCAATCCGGCTGCTGCCAAATGGTACACCAGCCGTCTGGGTGAAATTCTGGACATGGGTGTTGACTGCATCAAAACCGACTTCGGCGAGCGTCTGCCGACTGATATCGTCTACTACGACGGCTCCAACCCGCGCCAGATGCACAACTACTATACCTATCTCTACAACAAAGCCATCTATGAGCTGCTTGTAGAAAAAGAAGGGTGCGCAGGAGGCCTGCGTTTTTGCCCGCTCGGCAACTGTCGGCACGCAGATGTTCCCCCATCAACTGGGGCGGCGACAATCAGGCGTCCTATCTCTCCATGGCGGAGAGCCTGCGTGGCGGCCTGTCCTTCTGCCAGTCCGGCTATGGCTACTGGTGCCATGATATCACCGGCTTTGAAGATACCGCAACGCCCGACCTGTACAAGCGCTGGTCCGCGTTCGGCCTTCTGTGCACGCACAGCCGTCTGCATGGTCATAAATCCCTGCGGATGCCGTGGTGCTTTGACGAGGAAAGCTGCGACGTGCTGCGCCATTTCACCAGACTCAAATGCTCCCTCATGCCGTATCTCTACAGCGAGGCCGCTGTTGTCCCACAAAGGGTATCCCGGAAATGCGCGCAATGATGCTGGAGTTCCCGCACGACCCGACCTGCGCATATCTTGACCGGCAGTACATGCTCGGCAGCGCGCTGCTGGTGGCGCCGATCTTCAACGATTGCGGCGAGGTCACATTCTATGTACCTGCGGGGCGTTGGACCGATCTCCAATCGGGCAGAACCTATGAGGGCGGCAAGTGGTACACCGAGTCGTACGATTATTTTGGCCTCCCGCTTCTTGTCCGTCCGGGTACGCTGCTTGCAAGAAATGAAGCCGCAGCCGACGTCATTTACGACTATACCAGCAGCCTGACGCTTGATCTGTATGAGCTTGCAGACGGTCAGACAGCCTCCTGCAGCATCGTAAAAATACACGAAACAACGGGTCTTGTCCTCAGCGCCGTGAGAACCGTCAACACTATTACGCTGAAGCTGAACGGAACGCAGGTCAACACCATCCATCTGCACGGCTGCAGGGCCATCCATGCGGAAAATGCCGTCATTGAAAACGGTTCCCTCATTCCGGCTGCTGGCGCAGATACAATCGTTTGTACTGAATAAGCACTGCATCTCATCTTACCAACCCTGTGCAATGTAAGCGACTGCTTATTGCAAATAAAACAAATGAAGGAGAATTATCGTGAAAAAAACTGATTGCAATCGTCTTGACCATCGCGCTGTTTACCTGCCTGTTCGCTGGCTGCAGTTCCAAGACAACCGACCAGCCCGCCACGCAGCCTGCTGCTGATGCGGCGCAGACACAGTCCACCTCCGAAAGCACCTCCTCCGAAACCACAACAAGCTCCGAAAGCGGCGAGTTCACGCTCTACGCCTGGGGCGATGCACACTGGAATGAATACGTTCAGGTTCAGGATCTCTTTAACTCCCTGTATCCCGACTACAAGATGACCTACATGCAGGAAAACTCCCTGACTGACCTTTCATCACGAAGGCCGCGCAGAACGCGCTGCCCGACATGTTCTACGCCGAGCCCTATGTCGGTGTTTCCGAATGGGCAGAGGGTGGCTGGCTGACGGACCTCAGTAACGAGGATTGGGTCAAGAACATCCCGCAGAATATTCTCGACTCCGTCAGCTATGATGGCAAGGTCTATGCCTTCCCGTACTCCGTCTGCTACACTGGCTTCTTCTACAACATGGACATCTTTGAGGAGCTCGGCCTGTCTGTTCCGACTACCGTGAGCGAGTTCCGCACCGTCTGTGAGACGCTGGCTGCTGCCGGCTATACCCCGATCGCTGTTGGCGGCGGCGGAAGCGCCGGCTGGGTCTACTATCAGATGTGGAACAGCCTCATCGGCGCAGCGCTTGGCGACGATGCCGTTGACTTTGCAAACAAAATGAATGCCGGTGAAACCAGCTTCGCTGACGTCCCCAACATTGACAAGATCGGCGAAATGCTCCAGATGTCCCTTTGTAGATTACAACGTTGCCTCCCCGCTCGACGCTGACTATTCCAGCATGATCACCTCCTTTGCCACCGGCAAGGCAGCCATGTATCACAACGGCTCCTGGTCCACCGGCGACGTTCTTGGCATGAACCCGGATATGAACCTCGGCTTCTTCGGCTACCCCGTCTCTGAAAATCCGGATGATGTGCGGATCACCTATGAAGTTGAAATTGCAATTCCATCACGACCAACTCCAAGAGTCCCGAGGCCTGCCGCGCACTGCTGAACTTCTATGCAGACGCTGACACCGGCGCGGCTGAAATTGCAAAGCAGAGCCGCATTCCTGTCACCGATGTTGAAATGGATTCTGCAATTGTCGGCAATGCATACACCGACGCAATGGCATATGTCTCCAACTCCAAGACGACAGCATGGCTCAACTGGCTGTCCCCGACTGGCTTTAACGACGACTTTGCCAGCGACATTCAGAACTTTGTCATGGGCACGACATCGTTTGACCAGCTTGTCCAGATTGCCGATGCAAAGTGGGCATCCTACGCAGCAAACTAAGTAAACCAGGCATGTAAAATCTGCGTGCAGTGCCCAGGCACTGCACGCAGATTCAAAACCAGGAAATACAAGGAGGTTCCCATATGCTACAGTCACATCGCAGACGCCTCTTGGGGAAATATGGCGGCTTTCTGGCATTTGTCCTTCCAGCAATGATCATCTACACGATCTTTGTGACATATCCGCTGTTCGGCGGCACATTTGTCATGTCGCTGAAGAAATACAATGTCATCAAGGGTCAGTCATCCTTTGTCGGTCTGCAGAACTTTATCACTATTTTCAACAGTGCTGATTTCTGGACTTCATTTGTTGTCACCATCAAATATGTAATTGCTGTTGTCCTGGCAGCCAATGTGATTGCGCTGCTTCTTGCGATTCTGATTGAGTCTATTCAGAACAAATTCATCAAGTCCGTGTCCCGCAATTTGTTCTTTTTACCATACATTGTAAGTGGTTTGATCGTCGGCTATCTCTGGCGCTTCATGTTCACGAATGTCTGGCCGGAGCTGGCAAATCTGTTGGGTCTGACAAAGTTGGCCAGCGTCAGCTGGTTCGGCGATTACAGCATGGCCCTGCTTGCGCTGATTATAGAATCCGTCTGGAAGGAGCTCGGTTTCCTGCTGCTGCTTTTATATTGCCGGTCTGCAGGCAATCCCCACAGATGTGATGGAGGCAAGCGCGCTGGACGGCTGTTCCGTTGTACAGCGGACGTTTCACATCGTGATCCCCATGCTGATGAGCACAATCAGCGTCAACCTGTTTCTCAGCATTTCCAACGCATTTAAGCAGTTCGACCTCGCCTACGTCAACAACGGCGGCCCCCGGCTCCGCAACTGCGCTTTTGTCCTACCGAATCTATAAAGAGGCCTTTGTCAACTATCAGTATGGCTCCGCCTGCGCAATGTCGGTAGTCCTGATGGTTATCATTGGAATCTTTATCATCGCCCAGCAGATGCTCACAAAAGAAAAGGAGGCAACCCTGTGAAAAAGTCAAGAAAAAAGCAGCAGAAACCATCAAGGTTATTGTCCTCATTCTTTGCTGCATTCTGTTCCTGCTTCCGGTTTACTTCCTTGTCATGAACTCGTTCAAATCTCTGAATGAGATTCTGATCTCCTTCATTTCTCTGCCGAAGCAGTTTACACTGCGCAACTATGCCGGAGCCATGGAGAAGATCAACTATCTGCGCACATTCGGCAACACACTGTTCTGACGGTCGGCTCTGTACTCCTGACGCTCATCGTCTGTTCACTCGCCGGCTATAAAATCCAAAGAACCAGGAGCAAAATCTCCAAGATCACAAAAAGCTACATGGCCATTGGCCAAATGGTTCCGTTCGCGGTCATCATGGTCCCTCTGTCTCAGATTCTCGGCAAGCTTGGCATCAACAATAACCTTCCCGGCCTGCTGTTCGTCTACTGCGCCATGTATATCCCCATGATGACGTTCGTTTACAGCGGCTATTGCGATTCCATCTCCGAGCAGCTGGACGAGGCTGCCACCATTGACGGCTGCAACCAGTTCCAGGTGTTCTTCCACGTGATTCTTCCGCTCACCAAGCCGATCCTTGTGACCATGGCCGTGCTGGCCGCGGTGTGGACGTGGAACGACCTGCTTGTTGCGCTGATCGCGATAGACCAGATGCCGCTGATGACGCTGACCCGCCGCATTCAGAACTTCATCGGCTTCCAGAGCGGAACCGAGTGGGATTTCTTTACGGCATCCGTCACGCTGGCAATGGTCCCGATCATTGTTCTGTATGGATTCCTGCAGCAATATGTCCAGTCCGGCATTACCGCAGGCGCGGTCAAGGGCTGAGAGGAGGCGCTTTATGGAGCTTATGCAATACGGCATGGTCGGCGGCGGCCCCGACGGCAACATCGGCAGCGCACACCGCAAGGCTCTGAAGCTGTCCGGCGCAGCAAGGCTTACCGCCGGCTGCTTCTCCCGGCACGAGGACAAAAACCATCAGATGGCTATGCAGCTTGGTGTCGCGCCGGACCGCTGCTACACAAGCTATGCAGAAATGGCCCGCGTTGAGGCCCGCCGCCCCGATGGCATCCGCTTTGTGGTCGTCGTTACGCCAAACAGCTCCCATTATGCAATCTGCAAATGCTTTCTGGAAGCCGGTATTGCCGTTGCCTGCGACAAACCTCTCACAATTGAGCTGGCGCAGGCTGAGGAGCTGGCACAGCTGGCTGAAGAACGCCAGCTCCCCTTCATGGTCACTTACACCTATACCGGCCACCATATGTTCCAGCGCATGCGCGCGATGCTCGCCTCCGGCGAGCTCGGCAGGATCCGCAAGATTATGGCCGAGTATCCACAGTCCTGGCTGGCCGATGAGCACTCCGACGGCGGCAAGCAGGGGCAGTGGCGGATGGATCCTAAGCAATCCGGCGGCACAAACTGCCTAGGCGATATCGGAAGTCATGTTGAAAATGCCGTCTCCACGCTAACAGGTCTGAAATTGACGCACGTGCTGGCAATGATGAATACCGTCGTCCCCGGGCGCATACTCGATGACGACGACGTGGTGCTGACCCGCTATTCTGACGGCACCACAGGTGCATACTGGGTCAGTCAGTTTGCCTTCGGCCACGACAACGATCTGCGTATACGCGTCTACGCCTCCGCTGGCAGTTGTGAATGGGGCTGGCTGAGCCAACAACGCTTACTCTGTTTGACGCACACAACCGCTGCACGATTCTGACACCTCAGCCGGAGGACACGGAAGCCTACGGCCGCTATGAGGGTGGGAGCGAATATGAGCCGTGGAACATTGCCATGAGTAATCTGTATCTGCGGTTTATAAATCATATCCGGCACCCGGAGCTGCCTGCCAACTATCCTACCGCCGCTGCCGGCGTGGAGAGCATGCGATTTATCCGTGCCTGCATGGAAAGCAGCCGCCGTAAAATGTCTGGGTAACGGTCTGAACAGAAACACTTGATGTGAGGTATCCTACAATGTTTGATAAAAAAAATGTTTTTCTTGGCATTGCACCTATTGGCTGGTGCAACGATGACATGCCGGAGCTTGGCGCAGAAAACACCTTCCAGCAGACCATCAGCGAAATGGCTCTGGCTGGCTTTACCGGCTGCGAAATCGGTAATAAATTCCCCGTCTGATCCGCAGGCGCTGAAAAAGGCGCTGGATCTGCGCGGTATGCGCGTCGCCAGCCGCTGGTTCAGCTCCTTCCTGCTCACACAGCCGTATGCGCAGGTCGAGGCTGAGTTTTTTCCGCGCAGCTCGATTTCCTCGCAGCGGTCGGCGCGAACCGGATCAACGTGTCCGAGCAGAGCTATTCGATTCAGGGGCAGATGGACGTCCCGGTTCTGCGGGACAGAAAGTATGTCATGAACGAAGGGGAATGGACGCGCCTGTGCGAGGGCCTTGACCGGCTCGGCGCGCTGGCCGTATCCCGCGGGTTCCGGCTCTGCTACCACCATCACATGGGAACCGTCGTACAGACTGCGGCGGAAACGGAATATCTGATGGAGCACACGATGCCCGGACGCGTCTGGCTGTGCTACGATACGGGTCATTTCACCTTTGCGGGGAGGATCCCATGGCCGTGCTCAAAAAGTATGCGGACGGCGTCGGCCATGTCCACCTCAAGGATATGCGCCTGCCTGTCGTCAAGCAGGCGCGCGACGAGGGCTGGAGCTTTCCTTCAGGCCGTCGGAACGGCGCGTTTACGGTTCCCGGAGACGGCGGCGTACAGTTTGACGAGGTTTTCCGCGTGCTCGCTGCGTCCGGCTATCAGGGCTGGCTTCTGGTAGAAGCGGAGCAGGACCCTGCAAAAAGGCGGATCCGCTGGAATATGCGATGAAGGCCCGCACATTTATCCACGAAAAGACCGGTCTTTGAGGAGGCGGGCGTATGTATCTGAACTATCAGCCGAAGCACGGCTACAACAGCTATATCGATGCCGCCGCAGACGATCTCGGCACGCAGATGGACGTCGGCCTTTCATTCTGGAGCCCGGTGAGCAATATTCGATCTCCGAGCAGGAAAAGGAATGCGCCGTGCTGCTCTGGGAAGGCGCCGCGCAGCTGTACTATGGCGGGCAGAGCGCGCATATTTCCCGCACCGACTGCTTCCGCGCCGAGGGCTACTGCCTGCTTGCCCCGCGCGGGACGGATATCCGCATCTGCGCCGAGACGCATTCGGAATTCTATATCCAGAAAACCAGAAACCCGCGCGCGTATGCCCCGGTGCTCTATACGCCGGAGACTGTGCAGGTCGAGCATAAGGGCAGCCACGGCGAGCTGCTGGGAACCATGCAGCGTGAGATCAAGACGTATTTCGATCTCGACAACGCGCCGTTTTCCAATATGGTTCTGGGCGAGGTGCTGAATTATCCGGGAAAATGGTCGTCCTATCCGCCGCACCATCACCCGCAGCCGGAGGTTTATTTCTATCGGTTCGACCGGCCGCAGGGCTTTGGCGCAGGGGTTTGCCGACGGCGAGATCTACCGCTCCGGACACAACGGCATGGCTGTGATCCGGCACGGCTTCCACTCGCAGACGGCCGCGCCCGGCTACGCGATGTGCTACGCCTGGGGCATCCGGCATCTGGAAGGCGATCCGTGGGATAAAACACGCATCGACGATGCGGAGCATGAATGGCTCTGGGCCGAGGATGCCAACGAAAAGATCTATCAGCCGCAGCAGCCGTAACGCGCGCAGAAAGGGGAAAGCGATATGAAGACAATTCGTCGACAATGGCGCAGGCGCTGATTCGGTTCATGGAGAACCAGATGCTTGCGGTCGACGCGGAGACGCACCCGTTTCTCCGCGGCGTATATATGATCCCGGGCCACGGCAACGTGGTCGGACTCCGGACAGGCCCTGACCGAGCAGGCAAAAACGTCTGGAGGTTCTGCAGGGCAAGAATGAACAGGGCATGGCGCAGGCAGCCGTTGCGTTTGCCAAGCAGATGAAGCGCAAGCAGATCTTTTTGCCGTGACCTCTTCCGTCGGTCCCGGCGCGGCAAATATGGTCACCGCAGCCGCTACGGCGACGGCTAATAACATTCCCGTGCTGCTTCTGCCGGGCGACGTCTATGCCTGCCGCCAGCCGGACCCCGTTTTGCAGCAGATCGAGCAGCCGCACGACCTTTCCCCCTGTCCACAAACGACGCCTTCCGTCCCGTCTGCCGCTACTGGGACCGCATCGTCCGTCCGGCGCAGCTGATGAGCGCGATGCTCAACGCCATGCGCGTGCTGACAGACCCGGCGGACACCGGCGCGGTCTGCGTCGCGCTGCCGCAGGATGTGCAGGGCGAGGCATACGACTATCCCGAAAGATTCTTCCAGACCCGCGTCTGGACGCTTGAGCGCCGGCCTGCGACCGCTGCCGCCATCGAGCGGGCGGCCAAGGTGATCCGCGGCGCGAAAAAGCCGCTGGTCATCTGCGGAGGCGGTGTGCGCTATTCGGAGGCGCATGACGAATTGCAGACCTTCTGCGAGACGACGGGGATTCCCTTCGCCGAGACGCAGGCCGGACGCAGCGCCATTGTCTGGGACCATCCGCTGAACCTCGGCGGCCTTGGCGTGACCGGCTGCTCGGCGGCAAATGCGATTGCGCGCGAGGCGGACGTCGTCATTGGCGTCGGAACGCGATATACGGATTTTACCACCAGCTCCAAGTGGCTGTTCCGCGAGGACGCACAATTTGTAAATCTGAACGTTTCGGAATTCCAGGCCTATAAGCTGGACGCGGTCGCCGTGATCGCCGACGCGAAGCAGGCGCTGCCCGTACTGCAGCAGGCGCTTGCGGGATACCGTGCGCCGTATATCGATGAGATCGTGCGCGCAAAGGCGGACTGGGCCACGGAGCTGGAGCGTCTGAGCCGGACAGTCTGGTCAGACGGGTACACGCCGGAGATCCGGGACGCGAACAACGGCAGCATCGCCCGGTTCGCTTCTGATCTGGATGCGTCGCTGACCCAGACAAGCGTTGTGGCCGCGATCAACGAGGCCATGGAGCCGGAGGATGTTGTGATCGGCGCGGCGGGATGGCTCCCCGGCGATTTGCAGAGAATGTGGCGGGCAAGGGCGCGCGACACCTACAACATGGAATACGGCTATTCCACAATGGGGTATGAGGTCGCAGGCGCGTTCGGCGTGAAGCTCGCTGTCGGCGATGCGCACGAGGTATACGCCATGTGCGGCGACGGCAGCTTCAATATGCTGCACAGCGAATTGCTGACCGCTGTGCAGGAGCATAAAAAGATCAACATCTGCCTGTTTGACAATGCCAGCTTCGGCTGCATCAACAATCTGCAGGTCGGACACGGCAATGAGACGTTCTGCACGGAGCTGCGCTTCCGCAGTGAGCGCTCCGGCAAGCTCGACGGCAGCTTTATGCCGGTCGACTATGCGGCGGTCGCCCGCGCTTACGGCTGCCGCGCCTATACGGTGCGCACCATGCAGGAGCTTCAGCAGGCGCTGCGCGAGGCGAAGACGGTGCGGGACGTCCCCGTCCTATTTGACATCAAGGTCCTGCCGAAAAGCATGACGGACGGCTATGGCGCGTGGTGGCGCGTCGGCGACACGGGCAGCAGTCGGAAAACCCGGCAAACCTTGCCGCATACGAAGATCATCTCAAACATCTGAAAACTGCCAGAAAATATTGACTTTGGAGGCTTATTTATGAAAAAACTCAGAATTGGCGTTATCGGCACCGGTCGTATCGGTCGTCTTCATGCGAACAATCTCGTTTCCTCCGTCAAGGACGCCGATGTCGTCGCTGTTTCCGACATGAATCTTCCGGCGGCCGGAGAGGTTGCCGAGGCGCTGCAGATCCCGGCCTGCTATGCGGATTATCATGAGATCCTGAACGATCCGACGATCGACGCTGTCTTCATCTGCTCATCCACCGATACCCATTCCGTCATTTCGATGGAGGCTGCACGGGCCGGAAAGCATATTTTCTGTGAGAAGCCCATCGATCACGATCTGGACAAGATCCGCGAGGTGCTCAAGACCGTCAAGGAGGCGGGTGTCCTGTATCAGGTCGGCTTCAACCGCCGGTTTGACCGCAATTTCAAGCATATACATGAGGTCGTTGCAGACGGCGGCGTCGGCGAGGTGCAGATCGTCAAGGTGACTTCCCGCGATCCGGAAGCGCCTCCGATCTCCTATGTAAAGGTTTCCGGCGGCATCTTCGTCGATATGACGATCCACGATTTTGATATGATGCGGTACCTCTCCGGCAGTGAGGTCACGGAGGTCTCCGCCGTCGGCGCCTGCCTGGTCAATCCGGAGATCGCAGAGGCCGGAGACGTAGATACGTGCATCATTACGCTGCGCTTTGCAAACGGAGCGCTCGGCGTGATCGACAACAGCCGTCAGGCGGTTTACGGCTACGACCAGCGCGTGGAGGTTTTTCGGTTCAAAGGGCATGATCAGCGCGGAAAACGAGACGCCGAACAACACGACCTATTACACCGCCTCCGCCGTTACCAGAGAGAAGCCGCTGTATTTCTTTCTGGAGCGCTACAACGAGGCGTATATCAAAGAGGAACGCGAATTTGTCGATGCCTGCCTGAACGGGAAGCAGCCCCCGGTAGGCGCGATGGATGGCTTGCAGCCGGTCCTGATCGGTCTTGCGGCCAGAAAATCCTGTGAGCTTGGCGGCGTGCCGGTCAAGGTCGAGGCCGCCCTGGCGTTATAAGAACACAACCAGCACTTTTCATCGGGAGGAATTGGAATGAAAAAAATCAGAGTTGGCGTAGCCGGTTACGGCACCATCGGTCAGAGACTGGCAGACGGCGTTGCGCTGCAGGAGGATATGGAGCTTGTCGGGATCGCGGATCTGGCCCCGACGCTTTCGCTGCAGGCGCTGCGCGAGCGCGATATGATCGGCGCAAACGGCGTCAAATATGATCTCTATCTGGTCGACGGCGCGGATAAAGCCGCGTTCGATGCAAAAGATATCCCTGTTGCCGGCATGTTTGACGAGCTGTGCCAGAAGGTCGATATCATGCTCGACTCCGCACCCGGCGGCGTCGGCGCAAAGAATAAAGAAAACTACTATGATAAATACGGCGTCAAGGCCATCTTCCAGGGCGGTGAAAAGAACTCCGTCGCAGATGTCTTCTTCCATGGCTATGCCAACTATGAAAAAGGGCGTCGGCCAGAACTATCTGAAGCTGACCTCCTGCAACACCACCGGCCTCATCCGCACCGTCGACTGCCTCGACCGTGAGATCGGCATCGAGAAGGTTGCCATCACCATCATCCGCCGCGTGGCTGACCCCGGCGACTATCACCGCGGTCTGACCAATGCCCTGCAGATGGAAAAGGCCCCGACGCATCAGGCCGTCGACCTCATGACCATCATGCCGCACGTCAACGCGACCGGCATCCTGGTGCACACCCCCGTCACCCACGGCCACATCATCACCGTCCTCGCCAGCGCGAAAGACGGCAAGAAGATCACCAAGGACATGGCCCTGGCAGCGTTTGAAAAGCATCCGCGCATTCGTGTCGTCACCATGGACGAGGGCTTCAAGGGCAACGCCTCCTTCTTCAAAATACGCCCGTGACCTCGGCAACCGCCGCGGCGATATGTACGAAATCGGCCTGTGGGCAGACTCCATTGTCGAATCTGGCAACGACATCATGTATGCCATCAACATTCCGCAGGAATCCGTCACTATTCCGGAGACGATGGACGCCATCCGCGCCGCGACCGGGATGCAGCTGACCCGCGAAGAGGGCACCGCCATGACCAACAAATATCTCGGCATCGGCAAGTTCAAGACGCTCGGCTGAGAGGTACCGGCCATGCGATTTGGAATCCATACACTTGATGAGTTCGATGTCGCAAGCAAGACTGTTTTGTGCCGCGTGGATATGAACCAGCCGGTCGACCGGCAGACAGACACGCTGCAAAAGCACAGCCCGCATCGAGGCCTGCGTGCCCACGCTCCGCGAGCTGTCAGACAAGGGCGCAAAGCTTGTGGTTCTGGCCCATCAGGGCAGCGACATCGAATATAAGAATTTTACTGCACCCGTCCGCACGCGAAGGTGCTTGCGCAGCTGCTTGACCGTCCGGTCCGGTGGATCGACGACGTCTGCGGCCCGACGGCCCGCCAGATGATCCGGGAGCTGAAAGACGGCGAAATTCTTCTTCTGGACAATGTCCGCTATGTCTCTGAGGAGCAGACGCTCTTTGAGACCAGGCTGCACCTGACCCATGAACAGCAGGCGAAAACGCTGCTGGTCGAAAAGCTTGCGCCGCTGGCCGATCTGTATGTGTGCGACGCGTTTGCTGCCGCGCACCGCGATCAGCCGAGCCTGTGCGGGTTTGAGCAGGTGCTTCCCTCGACCATGGGCCGCCTGTTTGAAAAAGAGTACTGCGTGATCTCCGAGCTCATGGCCTCTCCGGCCAAGCCGTGCGTGTTCGTGCTGGGCGGCTCGAAGATCTCCGACGCGTTTCTGATGATGGAGACGGTGCTCTCCGGCGGCGCAGCCGATACCGTCCTCACAGGCGGCCTTGTCGGCAATATCCTGCTGGCTGCAAAGGGCGAAGTCATCGGTCAGGGAAGTCTGGATTTCATCTACAAGAGCAATTACGGCGAGTTTATCGAAAAAGCCAAGACGATCTACGCCAGATATGCGGACAAAATCGTCCTCCCGACTGACCTCGGTTATGTCGGAAACGGCGTGCGGAGAGAGTGCCGGATCGGCGCTGTCCCGACAGAAATTTGCGCGGTGGACATCGGCAGCGAGACGGCCCGGCAGTATGAATCGATCATTCTGGCCGCGAAGACCGTATTCGTCAACGGCCCCATGGGCATTTTCGAGCAGCCGGAGACAGAGCTTGGCACAAAGACCGTGTTTGAGGCGCTCGGCAATACCGCGGGCTATACCGTAGTCGGCGGCGGCGACAGCGTGACGGCAGCAGCCAAATATCAGGTGAAGGACAAGCTCGGCTATGTCTGCACCGGCGGCGGCGCGCTCATCCGCTTCCTGACCGGAGAAGAGCTTCCCGTTGTCAAGGCGCTCCGGCACGCGGCGGCAGCGCTCTGAGGTGCGGCCCATGAAGCTGGAATTTGGCTACGGAGTCGGCGTACAGACCGTAGAGCTGCCCGAAAAAAAAACCTCATCGGCGTTCTGAAATCCAATCCTATGCCGCACGAGCGGACCGGCCCCGACGCGGTTCAGGACGCGCTTGCGCATCCGATCGGCGCGCCGCGGTTGCGGGCTCTCGCAAAGCCCGGGCAGAAAATCGCCATTATTGCAAGCGATATTTCCCGGCCAGTCCCGAGTTATGAGATCCTGCCCGCCGTGCTCGATGAACTGATCGCGGCCGGCTGCCGCAGGGAAGATGTGACCGTTGTCTTTGCGCTCGGCTCCCATCGGCACCATACAGAGGAAGAAAAGCGGCATTTGGCCGGAAGCGCGGTCTATGATACCGTTTGTTGTGTCGACTCCGATCCTACAGACTGCGTACACATGGGGACAACAAAAAACGGCACGCCAGTCGACATTACCCGCGTTGTTGCCGAAGCAGATTTCCGCATCTGTACCGGAAACATTGAATTTCACTATTTTGCCGGTTATTCCGGCGGCGCAAAGGCCATCATGCCCGGTGTTTCTACACCGGCAGCCATTCAGGCTAATCACAGTCTGATGGTCTCCCCCGCTGCATGTGCCGGGAACCTTGATACCAACCCCTTGCGTCAGGATCTGGAAGAAGCCGGTCGGATCTGCGGCATTGATTATATCGTAAACGTCGTATTGGATGAACACAAGCATATTGTGTATGCCGTTGCCGGCGACACTCTGGAAGCACACCGTGCAGGCTGTCGGTATCTTGACCGGATGTACCGCAAACCGATCCCTGCACCCGCGGATATCGTGATCGTCTCACAGGGCGGCGCTCCCAAAGACGCAAACCTCTATCAGACGCAAAAAGCGCTGGACAACGCAAAGCATGCAGTCAGGAAGGGCGGCACAATCATTTTGATCGGTGCGTGCAGCGAAGGCCTTGGCAGCAGTAAATTCGAGCAGTGGCTCACCTCTGCGCCGACCGCACATTCCATGATCGAACGCATCGGCCGACAGTTCGAGCTTGGCGGGCACAAGGCCGCGGCAATCGCCATGGTACTGGAAAACGCGCAGATCGATCTGGTCAGTGAAATGCCGGATGCATTTGTGCGCAGCATCTTCCTGAACCCGCAGCCCAGCGCACAGAAGGCGCTGGATGAGGCATTTCAAAAATACGGCCCGGATGCAACCGTCATTGCCATGCCGTTCGGTGGCGCGACGCTGCCGGTGGTCGATGCAGCAGAAAACAGGTGAATAAACATGGATTACGCAAAGGAATCGCTGCGTCTGCATGGCGAATGGAAGGGCAAGATCGAAGTTACGGCGCGTGTGCCGGTCAAGACGAAGGACGATCTGTCGCTCGCCTACACGCCGGGCGTCGCCCAGCCGTGCCTGGAGATCCAGAAGGATCTTGAGAAAAAGCTACGAGCTGACCCGCCGCTGGAACCTCTGCGCCGTCATTACCGACGGCTCGGCCGTCCTCGGTCTCGGCGATATCGGCCGGAGGCCGGCATGCCGGTCATGGAGGGCAAATGCGTGCTCTTCAAGGCCTTCGGCGATGTGGATGCCTTCCCGCTGTGCGTCAAGACGCACGATGTAGACGAATTCGTCAATACCGTCGCGCTCATCTCCGGCTCGTTCGGCGGCATCAACCTTGAGGATATTTCCGCGCCCAGATGCTTTGAGATCGAGCGCAAGCTGAAAGAAAAGTGCGACATCCCCATCTTCCACGACGACCAGCACGGCACCGCCGTCATCACGCTGGCCGGCCTGACCAACGCACTGAAGGTCGTTGGGGAAGAAGAAGGAGGACGTGAGGATCGTCACCTCCGGCGCCGGCGCGGCAGCCATCGCGATCGTGAAGCTGCTGCTCTCCGCGGGCTTCTGGAACGTCACGATGTGCGATCGCAAGGGCGCGATCTACAAAGGGGCGTGAGGGTCTCAACTGGATCAAGGAGGAAATGGCCGAGGTCACGAATCTCGAGCGCAGGGCTGGGAGCCTTGCCGACATACTCGTCGGCGCGGACGTGTTCATCGGCGTCTCCGCGCCCGGGACCGTTACCACCGAGATGGTCAAGACCATGAACAGGGACGCCATCGTCTTCGCCTGCGCGAACCCGATGCCGGAGATCTTTCCGGAGGATGCAAAGGCGGGCGGCGCGAAGGTCATCTCGACCGGCCGGAGCGATTACCCGAACCAGATCAACAATGTTCTGGCCTTCCCCGGCATCTTCCGCGGCGCGTTCGACGTGCGCGCAGGCGATATCAACGAGGAGATGAAGGTCGCCGCCGCGCACGCGCTGGCAGAGCTCATCTCCGAGGACGAGCTCTCGGAGGACTATATCATCCCCAAGGCCTTCGACCACCGCGTCGGCCCCGCCGTCGCCAAGGCCGTTGCGGAGGCCGCGAGAAGGACCGGCGTGGCGAGGATCTGAGGAGGCAGGCACAGGTATGACACAGGAACTGAAATTAGAGCTTCAGCGGTTTGCACTGCAGATCCGCATTGGCATTCTGGAACAGCTGAAGGCCAGAGGGTTCGGCCATATCGGCGGAAGTCTCAGCGTCGCGGATGCGCTGGCCGTCCTGTACGGCAGCGTGATGCGCGTCGATGCCGAAAATTCAACACGGGAAGCGCGTGACAAGCTGGTCTGCTCCAAGGGCCATGCCGGCCCCGCTGTTTATGCGGCGCTGGCGCTCAAGGGCTTTTTCCCGTATGAAGAGTTGAAAACGCTCAACCAGCCCGGCACCCGTCTTCCCAGCCATTGCGATCGTAACAAAACGCCCGGCGTCGATATGACGACCGGCTCGCTCGGTCAGGGAACGTCGCTGGCCGTTGGTATGGCACTCGGCGATAAGCTCAAAGGGCTTGACAGCCGCACCTTCCTCATCGTCGGTGACGGCGAGGCGAACGAAGGGCAGGTTTGGGAGGCAGCCATGTTCACCGCGGCAAAGCAGCTCACAAATCTGACATGGCTCATCGATAACAACAAAAAACAGCTCGACGGATACACAGAGGACATTCTGAAGCCCTTTGACTTTGAAGAGAAATTCCGGGCGTTCGGCTTTGAGGCCGTCTCCATCGACGGAAACGATGTTGAACAGCTGGAAAACGCGCTCACACGCAGGCCATTGGGGCGGCCGCTCGCGATCATTCTGAATACGGTCAAGGGAAAGGGCATAGAGGAAGTGGAGAATACCGCCGGCAACCACAGCATGACGCCCGCCCCGGAAGCCTTTGACCGCTGGCTCGACGAGCTTCAGAGAAAATACGCCGCGCTGGGGCAGGGAGGGATCGACTGATGAACATCATCTACACCGGAGAAAAGGATACCCGCCTGTATAAAAACGTGCTGGGCGAGACGATCAGCCAGATCCTTGCGGATGACCCGCGCGCGGTCTATCTCGATGCTGATCTGATGAGCTGCATCGGCACAGCAAAGCTTCCGGGCAAGACGGAGCGGGCCATCGACTGCGGCATTGCCGAAGCCAACATGATCGGCATTGCCTGCGGCTTATCCGCTGTCGGTATGCATCCGATCGCGCATACCTTTGGCCCGTTTGCGTCCCGCCGCTGCTTTGACCAGATCTTCCTTTCCGGCGGTTACGCCAAAAACTCCGTCACGGTGATCGGCACGGACCCCGGCGTCACAGCCGCGTTCAACGGCGGCACGCATATGCCGTTTGAGGATATGGCGTCTTTACCGTACCATCCCGGATGCCATTGTCGTTGACGTTACGGATGTTTCCATGATTGTCTCGTTCCTGCGGCAGTTCCAGTCGGTCCGGGGCGTGAAATATCTGCGCGTCGGCCGTAAGGAGTCCTATCCCGTCTATCCGGCGGACTATGACTTCCAGATCGGCAAGGCGCAGTGCTCCGCACGGGCAGCGATGCAGTGATCGTCGCAAGCGGCATTATGGTGCATGAGGCGCTGCAAGCGGCCGAGGAGCTGGAGCGGGCGGGGATCAGTGCTGCTGTCATTGATCCTGTCACGGTAAAAGCCGCTCGACGAAGCGCTCATCCGCAGCTGGGCGAAAAAAGACCGGCATTGTTGTGACAGCGGAAAACCATAACCGGATCGGCGGCCTGACCAGCGCTGTGCAGGCAGCCGTCTGCGGTATGCCGCTCCGTTTTTTGGTGTCGTCGCCGTGGAGGACTGCTTCGAGAGGTCGGGCCGCAGGGCTATCTGCAAGAGCGCTTCGGGCTGACTGCCGGGCACATTGTTCAAACAACAAAGGCTGCACTCGACCTCCCGCGGAGGCAGTAAAACGACGGGGCCGTCTCTTCATGAGACAGCCCCCCGACATTTTATGTGATCTTACTATGGGATGGACTTTTGCGGAAAACAGAAGACTCGGGGCTGCGGCGAACGGAAAACGTCACTGCAGCTCCGAGTCATATTATAGGAAAGATGGAAAATGAGCTGTCAGCGGCGGATCAGCGGCTGAGCCGGGCCTTATATTGGCCGGGCAAAATGCCCTCAATGGTTTTGAAGGCCTTTTGACAGATGCGCGACATCGGAATAGCCGACAGACAGCGCGGTCTCATAGAGCTTGCTGCCGTTGCCCTGCAGCAGCTTTTTTCGCGATCCCGATCCGGTAGCACATGAGATAGCGGGAAAAGGACACCTGCATCTCCGAAGCGAAGAGCTTGCTGAGATAGGGGGGCGAGACAAATGCCCGGTTTGCTGCCTCCGTCAGACAGGCGGAGGGATAGTTTTCCTGAATGTATCGGAGCGTGTCTGCCACGAGCTTTGACTTCGGCTGGGCGGGACCGTCTGCGCGGTCGAACAGGCGGTGCAGAATGCGGAGCATCACATCGTAAAGCGATTCCAGATTCTGACTGGTCAGGATTGCCTTTTTGAACGACAGCATAAAATCGCTTTCCCACTCGTCCGCAGAGCAGGAGAACGGGTTCCCCGTGCGGCCGAAGGAATCAAGGAAGGAGATACAAAAAGCTTGGAGCCGTGCAGATCGTAGAACACGCCGCTTCGGGCAAAGGACAGAAACAGGCTGCGCAGGACCGGTGTGATCTGCGAGCTGTCGTGATCCAGCCGTTCCAGAAGCGCCGCGCTGCCGTCCGTCTCCTGCGGCTACTGCTGCGCGTAGCGGTGCAGCGCCTGATAATCCGCGGGAAGCGCGCCGTCTGAAAACACCGGCAGCAGCCGCGAAAGCGAGCATTCCGGATACAGCCGCCAGCTTTCCGTGCAGGCATATACCAGACTGCGGGCGCATACGGCCTCCGGTACCTCGCGGCGCAGGATCTGCGCGTAGCGCGTCAGATACGCGTCAAGCGCTGCCTCCTGTCCGGATGGAAGCAGGAACAGAAACAGCAGCTCCTGCGCAATGGCGACCTTATAGCATTGCAGTCCGGCGGGCGGCTCCGGCGTGGGGCAGTCCAACGCGCTCTGACGGACAAGAAGCGCTGCGGCGCACAGCGCCTGCGTGCCCGAACAGCCGCAGGCAGGCGCCCGGAAGGTCTGCCTGCACGCTCTTTTCTGCCAGCAGAAGCGCCTTCAGGTCGTTTTCCAGCGAGTCCGCCTGAAAGCGCTCACATTGGCGCAGCGCCAGCCGTTCCCTTGTTGGATGCGAGGATCTCTTCCCGGCAGGCTGTAACAGTCTGGATCAGATGCTCCTCGTTTACCGGCTTGAGCAGATAGCCGAACGCGCCGTAGCGGACGGCGTCCTGCGCATAGGAAAATTTGCTGTACGCGCTCAAAAAGATGACCTTGCACGGAAGCTTTGCTTCGCTGACCACACGCAGCAGCGCGATCCCGTTTGGGCTGGGCATTTCGATGTCTGTCAGGAGAATATCCGGGCAGAATTTCCGCAGAAGCGACAGAACCTCATCGCCGCTTCTTGCGAGCGCGCAGACCTCGATCCCGTGCTTTTTTCCAGTCGATGAGCTGGCTGATGCTCTCGCGCAGCAGCCGGTCGTCGTCCGCGACAAGCATTTTCAGCACGCCGGATCTCCTCCCTCCCAGTTCAGCGGTATTTCAAAACAGACTGCGGTTCCCACGCCTTCCTTCGTGCGGATATGCAGGCCGTTTGTGATCTTGAAGTAAATTTGAAGCTGCGTCGTCAGATTCCGCAGGGCGAAGCAGTCGCTGCCCTCCATATCCGGGTACGCAGCGCTCCAGACTCACACACACGCCGCCGCCGGGCAGAGCCTTGATCCCGTGCGCGATGGCGTTGTCCAGAAGCGGGACGAACAGATATTTTGGAACGCGCAGACCGAACAGCCCGGCGCGATGGAGACTTTCGTACAGCATATCCGGATTGAGGAGCTGCTCGATCAGCAGATAGCTGCCGGTCATCTCGTGCAGCTCCTGCACGGTAATGGTGTCGGAGCCGTAGGCGAGGCCGATGCGGTAAAACGAAGCCAGTGAGCAGATTGACTGGCCGGTGACCGGCGCGTGCTCCCGCTGCGCCATCCAGCGGATGGCGTCGAGCGCATTATAGAGAAAATGCTCGTTGATCTGCGTGCTGAGCAGCTTCAGCTCAAAGCTCTGCTTGCGGATCTCACTGACGTAGTTTTCCTCGATCAGATGCGCAATGCTGGCGTTCATCTTGTTGAAGCGGTGGTAGATCTCCTGAATTTCGCCGCGCCCTCGTCCGGCAGGCGGACGGAAAGATCGCCGTTTTCCGACCGGCGCATTTCCTGCGAGAGTCGTGTGATCGGCTTTACCGGCAGACGGGCGGTCTGGCTCGCGACCGGCAATGCGCTGCCGGATACGGGCAGGACGCAGGCTATCGCTGCGTCCTGCACGAAGAACCGTACCGCTATTATCGCGCGAACGGCTTCTGCCGGCAGACGATGGAGCGGCTACTGTCCGGCGGCAGGCGCGTCGGAACCGTTCACGGCGCATATATGCGCACGTCGCTGTGCACGTTCTGGACGCAGACGCTTGGCTGCGAGCTCGTCGATGTGACGATGGATGCAGATCGGTGCGGGGCAACGGCGCTTCCGGCAGAGCGCGAGGCAATGCGCCGTGCGTCCGTGCAGACGGCGCGGCTGTTCGCGGCGGCGCAGGGCATCCTGGAGCCAGGTCTGACGCTGCGTGAGGCACGCATCGAGCTGCGCCGCTGTGCCTACCGGCTCGGCTGCTTTGGTGCGGATGACGGGATCTCCAGCAGTCTGACGCTGCATATATTCCCCGGCGGCGGGCCGCCAGAGACGAACGGGCGGGAAACGCTGGAGGCGGGCGACTGCGTCGGTCTTCGCGCCTGCTGCGTCTGGGATGACGCGCGCTACAGCATGGCCGCCCGCGTGTTCTGCCTTGGCAGTCAATTTCCGGCTCCGATGGATGCACTCTGGGCCGCGGCCTGTGAGGCGCAGCGCGCGGCGGCGCGGGCGATCCGTCCGGGCGCCTGTCTGCAAGCGGCGGCGGACGCGGCAAACGCCGTGCTTCGCGCGCGTGGCTGCTGTGCGGATGAAAGCCGGTTCCTGTTCGCCATCGGCTGTGCGCGGCAGGAGCGGCCCTGTCTGTTGGATGCATCAGCACAGTGGCCGCTGTCGGAGGGGATGATCCTTGCATTTGCGCCCACCGCGGCGCTGCCGTCCGGCCAGCAGTTTTGCTGTGCAGATGTATTTGAAGTTACGGCGGACGGCTGCATACCGCTCGCCCCGCTGAGCCGGGAGCCGGTGCTTCTGGGGTAAAAAAGGAGAATATTTATGGAATTTCAGGCCAGAAACGACCGATATGATCAGATGCAGTACCGCCGGTGCGGCAGGAGCGGGCTGATGCTCCCGCTGCTGAGCCTCGGCCTGTGGCACAACTTTGGCTCACTCAATGACCCGGCTGAGCAGGAGCAGATGCTCCTGACAGCATTTGAACACGGCATTACCTATTTTGACCTTGCAGATAATTACGGCCCGCCCTACGGCGAGGCCGAGCGACGTTCGGCAGGATCCTGAAGAAGGATCTGCTGCCGTACCGCGACGAGCTGATCATCTCGACCAAGGCGGGCTATCGAAAGGCAAAGGGGTATCTGCTCGTCTACCATCTGCATATTTTCGTATTAACAAACGCCTGCAATCTAAACTGTGTTTATTGCCAGGCACGGGATCATGAGCATGTCCACGTTGAAAAAATGTCGTTTGAAACGGCTGAAAAAGCTGTTATGACTGCACTGCAATCACCAGAGCATTCTCTGAACTTTGAGTTTCAGGGCGGCGAACCGCTGCTGAATTATCCGGTGATTAGGCATATCGTTGAATACGCTGAGAAGAACAAGCAAGCACATTCAATCCAGTATTCGGTTGTCACGAATCTGACGCTGTTGTCTGACGAGATACTCGACTTCTTTGAGCAATATGATGTGCGGATTTCCACATCCCTTGATGGTAATTCAGAATTGCACAATGCTAATCGCTCAGATAGGCTTGGCGTCGGTTCCTTCGAAAATGTCGCTGCAGCTATTAAGAAAATTCAGGCAAGAAACCTTCCAATTGGAGCGATTCAAACGACAACACGGCAAAGCCTTTCAAAATCGAAGCAAATTATTGACACATATCGAGAGCTCGGTTTTCAAAGTGTCTTCATCCGTCCTTTGACAAAACTAGGAACGGCGATTCCTAATTGGAATGAAATCGGCTATAGTGCGTCCGAGTTTGTACAGTTCTATCGAGAATGCCTATCCTATATTTTGGAGCTCAACAAGCAGGGAAAACCTTTTTCTGAAGGTCATGCTGGAATATTCCTCTCTAAGATTTTAAGTGGTCAAGCACAAAACTATATGGAACTGCGCTCACCATGCGGAGCTGCAATTGGACAAGCAGCCTACTATTTTAACGGAGATGTTTATACCTGTGACGAGGGCCGCATGATTGCTGAAATGGGCGATTCGGCATTTAAGCTTGGCAATGTTTATAAAAACTCTTATGATGAGATGATGTCGTCGCCTGTTTGCAAAAACCGTATGTGTCGCTTCTGTATTGGAAGCATTGCCGGAGTGTACCGATTGTGTGTACCAACCGTATTGCGGAACATGCCCGGCGCTAAACTATGTGAGCGAGCACAACATATTCAAACGCGATGCTAGAGGGTACCGTTGTCAAATCTATAGAGGTATGCTCGATGCAATCTTTGCGATTCTTTTCCGCAATGACCCCAAAGATATTGAAATTCTTCAGACATGGTAGTGAAAAAGCAGTTACTACGACCGCGCTTTTCTTTGCGCTGCTTTATAATATTCGCACCATCTGCTCATATCGCCGGGTGCTGCGCCATCTGCACGAGAATACGCTCTCCGCATCTGATCTGAGCCGCATTCAGAACGCGCTGACGTTTCTCTCGCCGCTCTGCCGCGATACCCGCGAAGCCCACAAGGACATGATGGGCGTGACATTAAAAACTGATGCTCTGCTGAGAGCCAGCAGATAAACGACCACCCCGCTGCACTGGCAGCGGATGGTTTGCTATACTTAGCTCACAATAGGTTTCGAGCCAAGCCAATCGGGTGGCAGGTAGACCGCTGCCAGCGCGTGTGCAGTATCAAACAGTCTGTAACGGGCTGCATCGTCACCGAGGTCAAGCGCTGTTTCAAACATATCCCCACAAGCTGCATGACCCTCGTGAACATGTCAGGAGCATGGTGCCGTGTACCCATGGCCTCTCGCGGTCCAGCGTCGCCAACGTGCCGCGTTTGCTCCTGCTGTGCGCGTTCTTGCCTGCGCGCCGTTTCGTCGCCTGGAATGCCCTACGCCTTGCCGACGACGGCGATGCTTTGGATTCAGTCATCGACAAGCTCGTTGTTCCCGTTCTTCCGCAGTTGCGCGATGACCTTGTTCGCCAACTGT
>VOFC01001160.1_pt1 | contig 32000 bp, 61 predicted proteins | sample 5384161 | NCBI WGS metagenome assembly VOFC01 (sample SAMN12384722, study PRJNA508395) | human gut metagenome | isolation source: healthy gut B | host: Homo sapiens
GGTCTGCTGGGCGGCGACGTCGCATGACGGGAAGGGGAGTCTGCGCTTTCGTTGCGATGCGACGTTGAGCGACAGCGCAGGCACAAGACAGCGCCGTTCGGGCAAAGCTTGCGTTTCATTGCGCCGCGCTTTAGCCGGATGATGGCAGCCTGGCTGCACCGCCGGTCACGCGGTGCGACCGGATGATGCAGATGGCATCGGCTGATCCGAGGTGAGTCGGTCTCACCCCGGCTTTGCAGCCGGATCCGGTTTGACGCTTTTGGTCGACGTGGGCTCGCCCGGGGCTCGATGGCGCTTCGGCGTCCGCGCGAGGGCTTCCCGCATGGCGTCCGGCACCTCCGGCCCGGCCTCAAAGCGGCATCGGCGATGCAGGCCGGCCGCGCGGTATCTCCGGCGCAGCCAGATTCCTCCTGCATGCGCAGGACTTGCCTTATGTCGATCCACCTGGCCGTGCTGCGCGCGCGGACTGCAGCCTGCCGGGTAAGGTCAAAACAAAAACTCGGTGCGTGCCGAGGTTGAGCGAGGCAAGATGGCCCTCGCTCACGCCGCCGAAGCGCGTGGAAAAGCAGTGGGCGGAGCCGGAGAGGCTGTCGGCAGTCAGATATTCCAGACTGCCGGTTTTGATGGTGTGAAACATGATCCTCAATTCTGCGGGGCATTCTGCCCGCGTTCGGCGGCGAGATCCTTGTCACGGCAGCATTTTTTGTACTTCTTGCCGCTGCCGCACGGGCAGGGATCGTTCGGGCCGACCTTGATCTTCTTGACGACAGGCTGGCGGCGGACAGTCTTGTCACCGCCGGCGTTGGCCCCGGTCTCCTTCGCGACGCGCTCGCGCTTGATGTCCCTCATTCGTCTTGATGCGGACGAGGAAGACGCGGCGGACGATCTCTTCCTTGATGGCGTCGGTCATGGCCTCAAACATCTCGAAGCCCTCGCGCTTGTAGGCGACGACGGGTCTTCCTGCGCGTAGGCGCGGAGGCGGATGCCCTGACGGAGATCGTCCATGGCGTCGATGTGGTCCATCCAGTATTCATCGACGACGCGGAGCGTCATCACGCGCTCAAGCTCGCGCATGGCGGGCGCGCCGTACTGCTCTTCCTTCTTGGCATAGGCCGCCTGCATGAGGGCGAGGACGCGCTCGGCCATATCGTCGCGTGTGAGCGTTTGCAGCTCTTCGTCGGTCGCGACCCAGACGCCCTTCGGGAAGCAGATGTTCTCAAAGTGGCATCATCATCTCGAAGAACGCGGTGCGGTCGGGCAGGTGCGGCTGCTCGCCGAAGGCACTGGCGACGTAGGTGTCCACGTAGAAGCGCATCATGGACTGGACGTTCTTCTGAAGGTCTTCGCCGTCGAGCACCTGCTGGCGCTGCTGATAGATGATCTTGCGCTGGACGTTCATGACGTCGTCGTACTCAAGAACGCTTTTCCGGGCCTGATAGTTGCGGCTCTCGACGGTCTTCTGCGCGTTTTCGATCGCGCCGGAGAGAATTTTCGCGTCGATGGGTGTGTCCTCGTCGAGGCCGAGCGAATCCATCATGCTGAGCACGCGCTCGGAGCCGAACAGGCGCATGACGTCGTCCTGCATGGAGAGGTAGAACTGCGTCTGGCCGGGATCGCCCCTGACGGCCGGCACGGCCGCGGAGCTGGTTGTCGATGCGGCGGGACTCGTGCCGCTCGGTGCCGATGATATAGAGAGCCTCCGGCCTGCGGACGAGATCGGCCTCGCGGTCGACCCCGGCCTTGTGGCGCTTATCGGCCTCGTTGTAGGGCGCGCGGGCGGGGAGGATCTCGGGTCGTCGGTCTCGGCGAAGGACTTGGACTCGGCGATGAGCTCGTCGGAGAGACCCTGACGGCGCAGGTCGCTCTTCGCCATGAACTCGGCGTTGCCGCCGAGCATGATATCCGTGCCGCGGCCTGCCATATTGGTCGCGATCGTGACCGCGCCGAGATGACCGGCCTGCGCGACGATTTCGGCTTCCTTTCGTGGTGCTTGGCGTTCAGGACGTTATGAGGAATTCCCTCGCGCTTTAAAAGCTGAGACAAAAGCTCGGATTTTTCGATCGAAATTGTGCCGACCAGAACAGGTTGGCCTTTCGTGGCACTCTTTGATCTTCCGGATGACCGCGCGGAACTTGCCCGGCTCGGTCTTATAGACGATGTCGGGATTGTCGATGCGGATGACGGGCTTGTTCGTCGGGATCTCGACGACGTCGAGATCGTACAGATGCCGGAGAATTCCTCCTCCTCGGTCAGGGCTGTGCCGGTCATGCCGGAGAGGCTTGGCATAGAGGCGGAAGAAATTCTGGAAGGTGATCGTGGCGAGCGTCTTGTTTTCGCTGGCGACTTTCACGCCTTCTTTGGCCTCAATAGCCTGGTGGAGACCTTCGTTATAGCGGCGGCCATACATCAGACGGCCGGTGAATTCATCGACGATGATGACCTGCCGTCCTTGACCACGTAGTCGATGTCCCGCTGCATGACGCCGCGGGCCTTCATAGCCTGATTGATGTGGTGGTTCAGCGTGGCGTTTTCCACGTCGGCGAGATTTTCTACGCCGAAGAATTCCTCAGCCTTGGCGATGCCCTTCTGGGTGAGGCTGACGGTGCGCTCCTTTTTCGTCGACGATGTAGTCGCAGTCGAACTGATCCTGCAGATTCCTTGTCGTCGGTGGTGGAGAAGACCTGCTTTTTTGAGCCGGGCGACAAAATAGTCCGCCATCTCGTAGAGCTTGGACGATTCCTCGCCCTTGCCGGAGATGATCAGCGGCGTTCTGGCCTCATCAATCAAAATGGAGTCCACCTCGTCGACGATGGCAAAGGCATGTCCGCGCTGACCATTTCCTCTTTATAAATCGCCATGTTGTCGCGGAGGTAGTCGAAGCCCAATTCGTTGTTCGTGCCGTAGGTGATGTCGGCGGCATAGGACGCGCGGCGCTCGTCCGGCTTGAGATCGTGGACGATCAGGCCGACGGAGAGACCAAGGAAGCGATAGACCTTGCCCATCCATTCGAGTCGCGCTTGGCGAGGTAGTCGTTGACGGTGACGATGTGGACGCCCTCGCCGGTGAGCGCGTTGAGGTAAGCGGGGAGAGTGGCAACGAGCGTTTTGCCCTCGCCGGTCTTCATCTCCGCGATGCGGCCCTGATGCAGCACGATGCCGCCGATGAGCTGCACGCGGTACGGCCGCAGGCCGAGCACGCGGCTGGCCGCCTCGCGCATGGTTGCGAACGCCTCGGGCAGGAGGTCGTCGAGCGTCTCACCGCCAGCAAGACGGTCTTGAATTCCCTGCGTCTTGGCACGGAGATCCTCGTCGGGAGAGGGCGCGGTAATCGTCCTCGAGGGCCATGACGGCATCGACCAGCGGCGCGAGCTTTTTGACCTCGCGCTCGGGCGGGTACCGAAGATTTTTATTCCCATATCCCATAATAACGACCTTTCTGCGCGGCGGAGGGCCGCGACGGTAATTTTCAAATCCTTCGTAGCATTATACCACAGCAGACCCATAAAAAAAGAAGAAATTGTGAATTTCCCGGCCTGCACGGCTTGATTTCAGGGGGCCGATACTGATAAAATAGGGCGTATCGAAAATCGGAGGAAACAGGGATATGGCAATTCGGTACTGTCCGTGGATGTGGACGGACGATCACAAATGGAGAAATCAGGTTACGCAGGCGACGGCGGATGCGCTGCGCCGGGCCGCGGCGGCGGGCGTGATCGTCACGTCGCTATGCACGGGGCGCGCCTCTGTCGAGTGCGCGACATTCTGGACCGCGTGCCGGAGATCCGGTATCTGATGGGCGGCACAGGCGCCTTTTTGATGGACGTGTGGACGATGAGCGGCTTATGAGTGCAGCATGCCGGACATCGCTCGACGGCAGGCGGCAGGTCAACGCCATTGGCGGAGGCGGGACACGCTGGATCGGCATTTTCTATGACGATCTGGTCTGCAACCAGGCCGATGAGATCGGCCATGTTCACGCGGTTATCCCGCGGAGATGAAAGCGTGTTCGCACGCACACGGTCGTCCCGTCGCTGGACGAGCGACGCTCGCGGCGCGGGAGGGCAGCGTGGTAAATTCTACGTGGTCTTTGCCGACGCGGCGGCACATGCAGGCGGCGCCCCGCGAGACCGAGCCGCTGCCGGTCTTCTGTGACGAGCGCTGGGCAGTCGACATAGAGGTCATGGCGCAGGACGCGAACAAGGGCAATTTTGCTGGAACTGGCGGAGCGATGGGCACATCCGGCGGACAGGTTCTGGCGATGGGCGACAGCGAAAACGATGTCGCGATGCCGCAGACGGCCGGCGTCGGCGCGGCAATGGGCAACGCGGGCGAGCAGGCGAGAAGGCAGCCGACGTGATTGCGCCGAGCAACCGTGCAAGACGGTGTGGCATGGATGCTGGCGCGCGGCTGAGAGGAGAAGTTTGATGCAGACGGGGAGCTGACACTTCAAATGGCGCTGATTGTGGCGGTCGGCGTCTTTTTGCCTCGTTCACAGACGCCATCGCGGGCGGCGGCGGAATTATTTCGGTGCCGACGTACCTGATTGCCGGGCTTCCGGCGCACTATGCGCTGGGGACGAACAAGCTCTCGGCAGGGCTCGGGACGATTGGCCTCGACCGGGCGGTTTATCAAAAACGGCTACATCGACTGGAAGCTCGGCGTGCCGTCGATCGTGCTGGCGCTCATCGGCGCGCACTTCGGAACGAAAGCCTGCAGCTGATGATCGAGGAAAAAATATTTGCAGTATCTGCTGCTGATTGTGCTGCCGGTGGTGGCGTTCGTGGTGCTGCGGCAGCGGAGCTGCCGGAAGAAAGCGAGGGCGAGATTGCGCCCAAAAAGCAGATGGCAATTGTGTGCGCGGCATCGCTGGTTGTCGGGGCGCCTTACGACGGATTCTACGGACCCGGCACGGGGACGTTTCTGCTGCTCATTTTCTGCAATCTTGCCAAGATCGACGTGCGCACGGCAGGCGGCAACGTCAAGCTCGTGAACCTCGCCTCCAACATGGGCGCGCTCTTCACAAGCCTGATGAGCGGCAAAGGTGTTTTCTCGTTCTCGGCCTCATCGGCACCGTCACGAAGCTTCCTTGGGCACTTCCTCGGCGCCGGACTGGCCATCAAAAACGGCTCGAAGATCGTCAAGCCCGCGGTCATTCTGGTCCTCGTCCTGCTGGCCGCCAAAGGTCATTCAGGGCCTGATCGCCGGATAGGCCGCCCGTCTCAATTGAAAGGAGTATGGCAATGGAAAACGATCGGCATCCTCGGCGGCATGGGGCCGCTGGCCACGGCGGATCTGTTCCGCAAGATCACGCTTACTGACCAACGCTGCCCTGCGACAATGACCACATCCGCGTCTACATCGACTCCAACGCCCGCATCCCCGACCGCACGGCGGCCATTTTGTCCGGCGGCAAAGATCCCGTGCCGGAAATGGCCTCGGCCCTGCTCGCTCGAGGCGTGCGGGGCGAGCTGCGTGATCATGCCCTGCAACACGGCGCACTATTTTCTCCCCCGCCTGCAGGCCATGACGAAGCTCCCGTTCATCAGCATGCTCGAAGCCACAGCAAAGACCTGCGCGGCGCAGTACCCCGGCAGGACCGCCGCCGTCCTCGCGACGAAGGGCACGCTCGCCACCGGGCTCTATGAACAGGCGCTCGCGGCGCAGAATGTCCGCTGCCTCATCCCGGACGCGGGGAGCAGGACGTGCTCATGCACCTGATCTACGATATCGTGAAGGCCTCCAGGCCGCTCGCGCCGGAGGAAGGCACGTGGAAGGCGGCTGCTGGACGCGCTTCGCGCGCGCGGCGCGGACTATTTCATCCTCGGCTGCACCGAGCTTCCCATCGTCGCCGACACGCTGCCGCAGGCCGGGCCCGTTCGTCGATCCGACGGCGGAGCTCGCCAAGGCGGCCATCCGCTTCTGCGGCTATCGCGTGAAGGAATAATTGCAGTTTTCCCCGGCCCGGCGCTGCGCCGGGTGCTTTTATGCTTTTCCTGCAAAAAAAGTCAAGTAGCAATTTATTCAAATTTCCCTGTTCGTTTTTGTCGCTCTTGACAAATCTTCACAAATCAAAGACGATTTTCATATTTTTCTTTACATGTTTTTTCACAACATGCTATCATATTTTTACTGATCTTTATCAGTAATTTTGGATAGGAGAAGGAAAGTATGAAAGAAAAGAAAAAACTTGGCCTGCGCATGGATATTCATCGGCATGCTGGCCGGTATCGTCGCCGGTCTCATTTTGCGTTCGCCGGTCTCGGCGATTTTACCACGGAGTGGATCAAGCCTGTCGGCACGATCTACGTCAATCTTCTGAAGTTCCTGGTCGTCCCGGTCGTCCTGTTCTCGATCGCCGACGGCGTCATCAGCCTGAAGGATCTCAAGCGCGTCGGCTCCGTCGGCGTTAAGACCTTCATCTACTACATGATCACGACTGCACTGGCCGTTGTCATCGGCCTGATCCTGGCTCAACATCTTCAAGGGCAATTTCACCCCGCTGCCCTCCGCCGACCTCGGCGCGCTGGAGTACGAGTCCAAGGAAGCCCCGTCCGTTCATGCAGGTCATCGTGAACATCTTCCCGTCCAACTTCTGCAGCCGATGGTCTCCTCCGACATGCTGCCGGTCATCGTCATCGCCATCTTCCTCGGCGCGGGCGTGCTGGCTGCGGGCGACAGGGCCAGAAGATCGGTGATCTCATCCACTGCTGTGAAGAAGTCATCATGCAGATCATGATGATGATCATCAAGTTCACCCCGATCGGTGTCTTCTGCCTGATGACCAATGTCGTTGCTGTCAACGGTGCGGACATCATCGGCAAGCTGGCGCTCATCATCGGCGTTGCGTACCTCGGCTATATCGTGCACGTCGTGGTCGTCTACGGCCTGTCCGTCAAGTTCCTGTCCAAGATGAGCCCGATCAAGTTCTTCAAGGGTCTGGCTCCCGCCATGATCACCGCCTTCACCACCACGTCCTCCAACGCGACCCTGCCGGTCAACATCGAGTGCTGCAACAAGATGGGCGCGGAGCCTGAGATCAGCTCCTTCGTCCTGCCTCTCGGCGCGACGATCAACATGGACGGCACGGCCATCTATCAGGCTGTCTGCGCAGTCTTCATCGCCTGCTGCTACGGCGTGCAGCTGACGCTCGGCGACATGGCCATGATCGTCCTGACCGCGACGCTCGCTTCCGTCGGTACCGCAGGTGTCTCCGGCGCTGGTATGATCATGCTGGCAATGGTCCTGACGCAGGTCGGTCTGCCGGTCGAGGGCATCGCCATCATCGCTGGTGTCGACAAGATCTTCGACATGGGCCGCACCACGCTGAACATCACCGGCGACGCCACCTGCGCCCTGTTCATCTCCCGCCTCGAGCGCGAGAAGGCCGCCAGAAAGGCTACCAAGGCCGCAGAATAACATCCCCTTTCCGCAAAAGCCCGCCGCAAGGCGGGCTTTTGCCATGTCTGGAAGCGCATCACTCTGTAGGGGCGGGGCTCTGCTCCGCCCCTACAAGGTCCCGCAAGACGGTAAAATTTATCAAAATTTCTGCAGCACCTTCTATTGACGGCAATCGTTCTACGGCAACTAGCTGCAAATTTGGAACCCCCGTATCAGGCGGCGCGTACCAGGACGCCCGTAAGGTGAGTCTCGTGTGGAACGACATCTAAAACATTGATACACCCTAGATTCAGAGGCAGGACGCACCAAACCGCGTCCAAGCGCCCTTTCTCCCCCCTTCTTTTTCCGGCAAGACGGAAAAGAAGGGGCCGCAGGCGCGTCAAAATGACCACGACGGAACGAGCCTCCGCTATTCGCGGAGCCTCTTTTCCTCTGTGCTCATTTCTTCCTTCCAAACCGCAAACTGAATTTGCGGTTTGAGTTTTATAGCAAATTTGCAACAACCTCTCAGTCAGCTTCGCTGACAGCTCCCCTGGGAGGAGCCTTTCTGTGGCGGGATGGAGCCGAGGGGAATACTCCGGCGGGTTCGCCGCCTCCGTGCCGACTGGATTTCCTTTTTGATTTTGCGCAAAGCGCAAAATTGCGGCGTTGACACGCCGCGAAATCCAGTCGGTCGAACCCGAGGGTTTCTCGCGCCCCTCAGCGCAGCCATGCAAAAACGCCATCCCAAATGGGATGGCGTTTTTGCATGGTGGAGCAAGGCAGAGCTTAAACGAACCTTCTGCCGTATTTTCTTCGACGGAATCAACTGCTTCGGCTAGTGGAACCGTGACTGTATTCTTGTCCCCCGCGAAACTGAACACGAGCTTTGCTGTGCCATCGTCGTAGAGATATGCGGCAATAAGGAACGTGTCGAATAGGCGGGCCTGATACTTTTGTCGTGTATGTCACCCTCCCGCAAACTGAGAAGCCATTCAATTAACTGCTCGCGGTTAACCGGCACAATATCAGCCTTGGCCGCTGCAATTTTGCCCTCAATCTCCGAACGCTCAGATTTCAATTCGAGCAACCGGCTCTTGGTGGTTTCAGTAACAATTCCTTGCTCGATGGCCGACATGATGTTTTTCAAGCTGCGCTGCATCAGCAAGCTGATCCTCCAAAATGCCGATGTGCCCCTCGGCCTCTTTGCGGTCGTTATACGCGATAGTACTGTCTGCAATCCATTCGATCACTTGATCTTGAAGTGCATTGTCAAAAATGGCCTTGGCTATCTGGTATTCTACTTCATCGCGGCGAACGTTCTTTTTATCACAGGTTTTCTCCGAACGCTTTTTCTGGCAGACGTAGTAATAATGCAATTTCCCCGTTCTGCCTGTGCCAGAAATTCCGATCATAGGGCTTTTGCAGTTACCGCAAAACAGTTTGCCGGTCAATAGATAGTCGCCGTTGACGCGGTGACGCCCTTGCGGATTCTTCTTCGTTTTCAACACCTCCTGCACTTTGAAATACAATTCGTCGCTGACGATTCGCGGGATGCCTCCCTCTTTCCGGACATCGCCGTAGATGTAAATTCCTCTATCCCGTTCGTTCGACAGGATCTTTTGGAAGCTCGATCTTCCCCACGGCCGGCCGTAAGTTTTGATTCCACGAGCATTCAGGCTGTCATAAATATCGACAAGTGGCTCTCCGCAGGAAACGCGAACGAAGATTTCCCGGATGACAGCGGCCTTCGCCTCATCGATGACATAGTGCAGCGTGTCATCCCGTTTATAGCCATAGGGCAAGTGTCCATTTGCCACCATGCAGTTCGAGGCATTATCATACAGACCGCGTTTGATGTCTTCTGCCATGTTTTCGGAGTAAAACTGATTGACATTCATCATCGAGCGGGCAGCAAAGCGGCCTGCTGCGGTGTCGTCGAAATCTTCTTCGACGTAGAGAACGCGGACGCCAAGCTCCTGCAGCTTGGCTTCGTTGACCAGAGCCTCCAGCATATTACGCCCCATACGGTTGGATTTCCATGCAATCACATAGCGGAATTTCCCTTTCGCCGCATCTGCCATCATGCGCTGGAAATCTTTCCGCTTATCGGTACGGCCTGACACGGCGCGATCTGCGTAAGTTTCAACAATGCGGATACCATATTCCCCGGCAAGTCCGTAGCCTTTTTCAAACTGCTGCTCAACCGATATGTCTTTTTGATTATGGCTGCTATATCGGCCATACAGAACGCCGGGTTCTTCCGCTTCGAGTTTCTTACCGCGCTTCGGCTTTGCCGGGTGTTTGGTCGCGGTTCGTGCCAATATTCGCACCCCCTTGTTCTTTCTTGGCTTTTCGGATGGTTTTCAAATCTGCGCGGAATCGCTTCTGCTCTTGCGGAGATAGATAGTCAACCAACTCCAAAATCATTTTTGTCCCCGTATATCGTGACAGTAAAAGACCGTGCTTTATTGCGCACTCAGCTAGGCTGCCATCGACGGCAGCCTCGTCATCTTTGTAAATGCGTGAGATAATTGCGCTTACGTCATGCGAACACGCTCCATTTGGAATTACTGCCCCCATGTCTCTTGCGTAGGCTAATTGAGCTTCCGTTGGCGGATCGTTCGGAAGTAGCTCTACCACGTAAGGAGCGCACACATTTTCTGCGGTTGCGCATTGAATTGCGGCCGCTTCATCCCTCGCCCTTATCCGCTTACTCTGCTTCCGGCCCGTTCTCTCGTTTATTCCAGCCACTTTGTAGGAAGCATAATTAACGTAACCCCCAGACGGTGAAACGTAATCGCTCCATATAGCATCTGAAATCGCGGGCAAAATCCCTTGCGTCTGCTGAAAAACAGGAACCGAATACGCAGAAAGCGTTGCTGAAAATCTCAAGCTACTCATACGGCTGCTCCCTTGTGTCGAAATAACGAGAATGTTATATTTTCACGAAAATTGCAATAAACTGGCTGGACATGGTATAATCAGTTTACGTCGCCGGCAACGAATACAAAAGATAAAGGAGATTCGAGTTCCATGACCGAACGCAGGGATTCCGTATGCCACGAAATGGGCATAGTTGCGAAATGTATTCTTGCCAAAGAAAGCTCTCTGCCCTGTGCTGGAAACTATGCAGCCTTTATTCGTTACTGCCTTGAGCGGCTAAATAAAGGCGACTCAGTTCAAGCAATTTGGCGCGATTATCAGGCGTCAGCGAAGTAAATACTTTTGCAATCTCTCCAAGCCCATCATCCGTGTCGATGATGGGCTTTTTCTTCTTCCCAACCCATAAGGTAGGCCGGGGAAGCATCGAGCGCCAGCGCGATCTCACCCACAACCGACACCGGAATATCAACATCGCCGCTTTCGTATCTGTAAACGGTTGCGCGGTTTTTGCCAATACGCTTTGCAAGCTCATCGGCAGAAAAGCCTGCTGCGATCCGCTTTTCTTTGATTCTATCACCAAGAGTGGACATGACGTGTACCTCCGTTTGATTTGCCTATATTATAATACTGGATTCGCATATTTGCAACATCGAAACGCAGATATTAGAAATTTTTTTCGCATACAGCGCGAAAATAGTGTTGACATACGCAAAAACAGGTGGTATATTCGAGTTGTCGCACGAGATGCGAATTTTATGAAAGGAGGATTGCCGTGATCAATATGAACAAGCTCAAAGGCAAGATGGTAGAAAAAAGACGTGACAACTGAAATGTTGGCAGAGAAGCTCGGAATGAGCCGATCTACGCTTTATCGGAAGCTCAGCAACAACGGAGACACGCTTTTTGTGAAAGAAGCGAATATTATCGTCGACGCGCTTGGACTTACTTCCGAAGAAGCAATGTCTATTTTTTTTTCAGCCAGTTTGTCGCATGATATGCGACTTAAAAGAAAGGAGGACTGAAAATTGCCTGTGGCCGAGCGCATACAAATCGACACGGCATCAATTCCTGATTCCGTCCGCGACAATCTGGCAGCAGCGACGCTGGAATGCTTCAAAGCATTCTTGCAAATCCCCCGGCAACGCCGAATGGCTCGACAGAGAATTGCAGCACGAAAGGCGGCTGCAACGCAGGAAGGAAGGAGATGAGACCGACAAGCATAATAAAACGGGGCCGCTCCGCTGGCACGGAAACAGCCCCAGGCACAAAGACCCACTTCGATCATAGCAGCGAAAAATCGCATCGTCAAGGAGGAATGCTCATGCCGAACAGCCTGAAAGAGCTGCGGCTGAAAAACAAAAACGCCCGCAAAAAGACATGGTTGCCGTTGTGCAGACCATTTACCCCAAGTACGACATGACGAGCCAGAGAGCAAGTGCGAGAACAGCGACGCCTACGGGATTTTGCCTGACGCAGAAAGCCATGAAGCCCTCTACGCCAAATTCGACCCGGACGGCAGCATTCGCAAGCACCTCCGCACAGCCGATCAGCACCGGCTCAAGGATAAGCTCCACGCAAGAATCACCGCCGACGAAGCTGCCCAGCTCAAAGCGCACCTTGCAGCCGACGTCTACGACACTGTGCAGGACTGGCTCACCGATGTTGTGCGCGGATATATCAGCAAAGGAGATCGCGAATGAAATACTACTTCACATACGGCACGGATGGACAGCCGTTCGTAGGCGGCTGGACAGAGGTTGAAGCGCCAACTGTCAATCTGGCTTGCGCGGCGTTCCGCGCTGTCCACCCCGACAAGGAGCCCGGCATTCTGAATTGCAGCAGCGCATACACCGAAGAATCGTTTCTGGGAAGCTGCATGGCGGGTCCTGACGGAAACTTCCGTAAGTTCTGCCATGAGCGTATCAGCTTCACTGTCGAGCCAAGCGACCCGGATGAGCCGGTTGATTTCGGAGGTGCTCAAACATGAAAGGCATTGTCGTGACAACAGATCTGGAAATCCGCATCGAAGAATTCAGTGATCCGCTCTACAAAAACCGTTGGCTCTGCTGTCGGCGGCTATATCGAACACGTTAAGCCTGCGCGCCTGCGCCATCCGTACTGCATGATCGTCAACGAAGAAGGGCGGCTGCTGGATCTCCCGCTGAATTATGTCGGCTCATATTTTTACGGCACAGACCAGCACGGCGAGCCAATCGTTGGCAACATCGTAATCATGAAAGACGGCTACCGTGGTGGCGAGCCTGACATTGTCGGACTCAACGATATTGAAGCAGAACAGATAAAAGATGTCATCATCGACCTGATTGAACCGCTGCATCAGCAGCCGAAAGGGAGAATCTACATGATCGTAAATGTCTACTATCGCGACGAAGAAACCGGCAGCGTCCGCGCCGGACGCCCCGTACAGCTACCGCTGCAGCATCCCGAACGCCTCCGTCGGAATGGAGGTCATCGCCCCCACGGCCAAGCGCGAGGCCCGCGCCGTGATCTGCGAGATCGACGTCCCGGAAAGCCGCATCGACAAGCGGATCTTGCCGCTTCTGAAAGAGATCACGCAGGAGGCGCCCGCCGATGGAGAATAACCTGATTGTCGTTAAGCAGCTCCCGATCATCGAAGATCAGCTTCGGCAGGTCAAGACTTCTGTTGACGAGCGTGTTGCGCAGGTGCTGGCGCTGGCCTGCACCGAAGCTACCTACAAAGGACGTCAAGAAAGCCCGCGCCGAGCTGAACAAAGAGTTTCAGGATCTGGAAGCCCGCCGCCGTGAAGTCAAAAAAGGCCATCCTTGCTCCGTATGAGGCTTTTGAAAAGCTCTACAAGGAATGTGCGGCCGACGCTTTTACCAAGGCAGACGCTGAGCTGAAAGCCAAAATCGCTTCCGTTGAGAACGGCATCAAAGGTGCCAAGCGCGAGGAAATTGTCGCGTTCTACAACGAATACCGCGCGAGCTTGAATATCCCCGAAGACATCGCGCCGTTTGAGCGCTGCGGCATCAATATCACGATGTCCGATTCTCTTAGAAAGCTGCAAGGACAGGCTTCCTTGTTCTTGCAGAACGTTTCAAACGATTTGCGGATGATTGAAACGCTGGAGCACAAGGATGAGGTCTTGGTCGAGTACCGCAAATCGCTTTCCGCACCGGAAGCGGCCCTGATCGTTGACCGGCGTCACAAGGAGATGGAAGAAGCCGCTCGCCGCCGCGCAGCTATGAAATCTGCGCAGGATGTTCAGGAGGCCGCGCAGGCCAAAATCGAAGAAGTTCTGAACGAAGAACCGCCTGCCCCCGTTTCTGCACCCGTCGAGCAGCCCATTCCCACCGAGGTGCCTGCTGAAAAGATCTATCAGGTTTCGTTCCGCGTCCGCGGCGGCATTGACAAGCTGAAAGCACTCAAAGAATTTCTCGTAAATGGAGGTTACGACTATGAGCAGTTCTAACATCGCGCCTGCGAAGAAGCAGACGTTCTCCGTCGCTATCACCACGGAAAACTACAGAAACCTTATAAACAACACGCTGAAAGAACCGGGGCGCGCAAACCGCTTCATCGCATCGATCACGTCCGCCGTCGCTATTACCCCGGCGCTTCAGACTTGTGACCCCGGCTCCATCCTCGCCGGTGGTCTGCTGGGCGAAGCCCTGAATCTCTCTCCTTCGCCGCAGCTCGGCCAGTATTATCTCGTTCCGTTCAAGCAGAAAGCCAAGTATGACCGTGAAGGTCACCTGCTTTCGCCCGAATGCTCCAAAGCACAGTTTGTCCTTGGTTACAAAGGGATATATCCAGCTTGCGCTTCGCAGCGGCCAGTATCGGAAACTGGGCTGCATGGAGATTCGGCAAGGCGAATATTTGGGGAAAGATCGAAACGGCAGAACCGCGATTCAGGTTCATTGAGGATGACGATCTGCGTGAAAGGCTTCCGATCGTTGGCTACATGGCGCACTTCGAGTACCTGAATGGTTTCCGGAAGCGCATCTACTGGTCGCGTGAAAAGGTTCTCAACCATGCGGATACATATTCGCAGGCGTTCAGCAAGGATGCCTATGAAAAAATCCAGAACGGTCAAATTGCCGACAAGGATATGTGGAAGTACTCCTCGTTCTGGTACAAGGACTTTGACAGCATGGCTCAAAAAACGCTGCTTCGCCAGCTTATCAGCAAGTGGGGCATCATGTCCACAGAAATACAGCAGGCGTTTATTGATGACGGATCTGTCCTGACTGCTGACCCGAGGACTGGTGAAATCATTACCGACCATTCCGACGAGCTGGAGCTTACGACCGACGCCCCGCAGCCGGCCGTTGAGGGCAGCGCCCCGGCACAACTTCAGGAGAACGCCGGTGAACCGGAGCAGATTGACCTCAATTCGCTGTAATGAGTGTTCCGTACGAAGTCCTTGCAACCGGCTCTACCGGCAACGCCGTTGTGATCGACGGGCAGATTCTCGTCGACTGCGGCGTTCCGTACAAGGTCGTGAAGCCAGTTGCAAAAGCTCTCAGGCTTGTTCTGCTGACACACTGGCACGGAGATCACTTCCGAAAAAGCACGCTCCACGCCCTCGCAGCGGACCGACCGGCGCTCCGCTTCGGCTGCTGCCGATGGATGGTGCGGCCTCTGGTGGAAGCTGGCGTCAAGCCCACGAACATCGATCTGTACGATTTTGACCGCCGATACAGCTACGGCGATTTCATGGTCGAGCCTGTTCCGCTGGTGCATGACGTTCCGAACTGCGGCTACAAGCTGCTGCTTCCGGCTGGAAAGGTCCTCTACGCCACTGACACAAACAACCTGAACGGGATCTCAGCGCCGAACTTCGACCTCTACCTGCTGGAAGCGAATTACGAGGACGAAGAAATCCAAGCCAGAATCAGCGAGAAAAAAGGCAAACGGCGAATTCGTCTATGAGCGGCGCGTACTCGGAACACACCTTTCCAAAGCCAAGTGTGACGATTTCATTTACCAGAACATCGGACCTGCTGGCGAGTACGTTTACCTGCACGGTCACGTCGAGGAGGAAAAGGCATGAACGGCTTTCTGAAAGACATCACCTATGCCCGGAGCGGCGAATATATCCTGTCGATCTACACGAGGGAAAGCTGCAAGGATATTTGGAAGAACTTCGGCGAGCGCCCGATCACGTTCTCCATTGCAAAGAAAAAGCTGATCCTCGTGGGCTTCGCGCCAACAGCTACGCATGGGCACTCATTGAGCAGCTCGCGGCCAAGCTGAAAACCGACAAGGAATCCGTCTACGAGGAAATGATTCGGCGCTACGGTGTCGGTGAAAGCTATATCGACGAAGCTGGGAACGAATGCAAAGGTGCTGTTTTCCCTGCGCGACGGTGTGCCGCCGCGGCTTGTGGCCAGACACTATGCCGAGATCGGCGTCGGCTACATCGAGGGCAAAAAATTCATCCACTACCGCGCCTTGAAAGGCACAAGCGAGTACACTGCTGCCGAGATGGCTGCGTTCCTCGACGGTATCATCGCCGAGTGTGAGGAACAAGGTATTCAGACCGGCCCGCCCGAAAAAACAGATCAGTACAAGGAGGCGAAGAAGCCTTGACCGTTTATTGCGATTACTGCGGCCACAAAGCCGCGCTGGTCGATGATTCCGAGATCTATGGCCGCAGCTTCGGCCACACCGCGTATCTCTGCAGAAACTGCGGTGCATACGTCGGCTGCCATGGCCGAACAGACAAGCCCCTCGGCCGTCTGGCCGATGCCACGCTCCGGAAATGGAAAATGGCAGCTCACGCCTCGTTCGACCCTCTCTGGAAAACCGGGCCGTTCCGTGGGCGGCGCAAAGCCGCCTACGGCTGGCTCGCTGGACAAATGGGACTTCCGGTCGAGAAGACGCACATCGGTATGTTTGACGTGCCTCAGTGTCAGGAAGTCATCAAGATCATTGAAAAAGGAGATTTCAAAAATGCTCAACTTTGATAAGAAAGACGCTCATGTTTATCCGTTCGACGAATCGCCCGGCGCCGGTATCATCATGGACGTCGATCTGGAACAGCTCATCCGCGAGTCCGAGCGGCTGCGCGTCTGCAAAGCAATCTTCAACTCCTCCAGCATTGAAAACTGGCATCTGCGTGACGCGCTCGAAGCTGTTCTTGCAGAACCTAGCGTTGCCCCTGCCAGCAACGATGTTCCAGAACCGTGCATTCCAGCGCAGGAGGCCGATCATGCTTAACCGCATTGTTCTCATGGGACGTCTGACGCGCGACCCAGAACTTCGCCGAACGCAGAGCGGCACGGCGGTTGTCTCCTTCTCCATCGCCTGCGACCGCGATTACGCGGCGCAGGGCGCGGAGCGGGAAACGGATTTTATCGACATTGTTGCGTGGCGCGGTACGGCTGAGTTCGTAGAGAAGTATTTCAGCAAGGGGCGCATGATTGTCGTGGGCGGTCGGCTTCAAATCCGCAACTGGCAGGACAAGGAAGGCAACAAGCGCCGCTCGGCCGAGATTCTTGCCGACAGCGTTTACTTTGGCGATTCTAAGCGCGACGGTGACGGCGGCAAAACCAAGGGCGAGCCGACCTACGACCCGACCGGCGGCTTCTCGCAGCTCGCGGACGATGACAGCGAATTGCCGTTCTAAGGAGGCCTCTCATGGCAAACAAAAGGTACTATTGGCTGAAATTATACGACGATTTCTTTTTCCAGCCTGCGGATCAAGAAGTTGAGGAAGCTCGCTGGTGGCGACACTTACCTTGCAATTTACTTGAAGATGCAGCCCTTGCCATGAAAAGCGACGGAATCCTTAAATGGAGCGGTCTTGAAGACGATTTTACGTCAGAGCTTGCACTTGAGCTTGATGAGGAACCGGAAAACATCAAGGTCACGTTGGCTTATCTCTTGAGCTGTGGTCTTGCAGAGACAGATGACAGCATCAATTATTTCTTTCCGTTTGCTGTATCAAATGTGGGAAGCGAAAGCACTGTTGCGCAGCGAGTAAGAGACTACAGGAAAAAGCGAAGGAAGAGGCTCTTAACGAAACTGAAAACAATGCTGTTACACCGTTGTTACATTGTAACACAGAGAAAGAGATAGAGAAAGACACAAGAGGTAAGAGACAAGAGGAAGATATAGAGGCAGATGTAACAGCACCTAACGGTGCTGTTTGCCGGACAGGCGATGTCCGGCGAGTTGTTGAAGCGTGGAATTCGCTAGGGATAAACCCGATTATGAAAATTACGGGTTCAAGCACTCGCGGCGGATGCTCCGAGCTCGCATAAGCGAGTATGGAGTTGATGCAGTTATTAACGCGATTGCACAAATCAACGACAGCAGCTTCCTTAAAGGGCAAAACAAAAGCGGCTGGACAGTATCGTTCGACTGGTTTGTACGCCCAAATAACTTCCTCAAAGTCATGGAAGGACGGTACAGCGACTCTCCGCACGGTTCTCAGCCCACCCACAACGGCGTTCCTGTTGACTACGGTTCTCCGGAGGATTTCTACAAATGACACTCAACATGGAAGAATTGATGAATCTCCGCGATCGGAAACGTGCTGAATCTTGGCTGTACCGGAAAAAAGACCCAAGTGGCTTCTCTGGCGTGATACGCAACATTGCAAGGAAAGCTCCGCAGAAAATTGAAGATACCGAGCTAGGAGAAGACGGATTTCTGTACTGCACGAAATGCGGCAGCAGACGCCAGCGCGACGTTGATCTTCCAGATGGCAGCACAATGAGAGTTTTCTTCGGTTGTAAGTGTAAGCAAGAGGCGTGGGCGGCAGAAGAAGCGGAACGCCGGGAAAAGGAAGATGCTATGCGGATTTCTTCTTTGCGGACGGCAGCTTTCCCTGATTCTGACGGCAATATGCTTCACTGCACGTTTGACAATGACGACGGCGCAAGACCTGAGATCACGGCAGGAATGAAAAAATACTGCGAGAATTTTTCTGATCTCCGCAAGTCGGGAAAAAGGGATTCTGCTCTACGGAACCGTTGGAACGGGAAAGAGCTTTTTCGCAGCCTGCATCGTAAATGAGCTTGTGTCGAAGGGATACCGCTGCATGATGACCACGTTTTCGAGACTTGCAAACCAAATCAGCTCGTTGTGGGAAGGCAAACAGGAATTTATCGATGATCTGACCCGGTACGATCTTTTGGCGATTGATGACCTCGGCGTTGAGCGCGACACGGAGTATATGAACGAGCAGATCACCGCCATTGTTGACGCTCTGTATCGTGCAAAAGTACCACTGGTCATTACCAGCAACTATTCACCGCGGCAAATGACCGGCGAAAACGAAATCAGGCGCAAACGGATCTACGACAGGCTGATCGAGCAATGCCATCCCGTCGAGATGTCCGGTGAAAGCCGACGAATTATAAAAGGCCGACAGGATTACGCCGAAATGAAAAAGCTGCTGGGGGTGTAAAAATGATTCCCTCAAAACAGAGAATGGAGGATGAGGATATGAAAAGATGGGCAAGGCGCAACCTACCTACGGTTGTTCTTCTGGCGGCGCTGGTTCTGCTCGCCGCGCTGGTTCTTGCAATCGCAATGCCGCAGCAGGAAGCAGAACCGGCTCTGACTTCCTCTGCAATCCCGCAGAAATTTGACGAAGCGGCCTATCAGAGCCGCTTGGAGGTCGAAGCCACGCGGAGGTCGAACACGAAACCGCCGATATTCCCCGTACATATGACCTGCCAGAGCCTCCCCAAGAGGCAGACAGCGAGCCTTGCGGAAAGGGCGGCTTCGTAGATGCACAGGACAAACGTGACTTGGAGCTCCTTGCCATCACCTGTTATACGGAAGCCGGCGGCGACAACTGCTGCGACCTGTGCCGCTATCGCGTATGCGACGTTCCCCTTATGCGCAGAGCTGACCCGCGCTATCCCGACACGCTCGAAGGTGTTCTGACGCAGCCGAAGCAGTACGGCACCTTTTCGGAAACTGGCGTTGTCTGGCCAGCTCGTGCATCTGAGCCCAGCGAGGCCCACGCCGTTGCGCGGGCATGGGCTGTAGCGGAAGATGTTCTTTCCGGAAATCACAGCGATCTCTGGGGCAAGGGTTACATCTTCCAGGCAGAGTTTCCGCAAGGCAACGACCCGGACAGCCGAATCTACTGCGAGCAATGCGGTATGTGGTACTGCAAAGGTTAGGAGGCAGTCATGGCGAAAGATCCAAAGCGGCAGCTTCTCGGCAAGATTGCCCGCCAGAAGGGCCAATATTTCGAGCAGCGGCTTGACGGCTCCTTCGATTACTACCGCGACCGCGGCTATGCGGTAATCGAAAAGACGCCCGAACCGATGAAGGTTATCAAACCGGAGGGCAGCGGCCGATTCTTGGCCTGTTACACCAAGAAAGCGCAGGTTGACTACAAAGGCACGCTCAAGGGCGGCAGGACAATCCTGATCGAAGCCAAATTCACGTCCACGGACCGTCTGACGCAGGATCGCGTTCTGGATATTCAGGCGGCCTACATGGACAGGCACCAGCAGCTCGGCGCTCGCTGCTTCGTCGTTGCCGGTTTCTCGACCGGCGAAGTCTACAAAAATCCCTTGGGATGACTGGCGGCGCATGAAAGAGCTGTTCGGCCGAAAGTACGTAAAAGAAACCGATCTACAAAATTACAGAGTGAAGACAGCTTGGAATGGAACGCTGTTTTTGCTCGACTGATGACTGAAAGGAGTCACTACCATGAGTGAAATTTCGATGTATGAAGCGCAGAAAAAGAAGATGGAAGGTTTATGCGAAGAACATGACCTGACATATCGCTTCCAGAAGGACACCTATCCGCCCACGTTCACGATCTCCCCTGATTCAGGGCATGGACGCCCAGCTCTCCATGCTGGAGAACGTCGAGGAAGCCGGGTATATCAGCCCCGAAGCCAAAATGACGTGGATCTTCAAGGACGGTTCGCTGGAAACCAAGGTCACCGGCGGCACCTTTACAATTACGAAGACGCTGCGGACAAAGATCGAATCCGTCCTGATGAAGATGCTGACGTACTGGATGCAGTATTTCTTCCGCGACGTCATGGAAAAGCGCAGCCTCAAAGACGGCATGATGCCTGTCATCAACGAGGACGAAGTCGAAGATGATGATGCCTACGAGGAAGATCCGGAAGATCCTGATGACGCCGAGGCCCCTGAAATGCTCGACGGCGATGACGCAGAGGATGACGCGGACGATGATCTCGGCGACACCGCCGACAGCTCCGATGCCACGGACGATGATCTCTACGATCAGGCTGTCAGCATCGTGCGCATGGAAAACAAGGCGACGGTTTCTCTCCTGCAGCGCCGCCTGAACGTCGGCTATGCCCGCGCCGCCCGCATCATGGAGCTGCTGGAGGAAAACGGCATTGTCGGACCGTTCGCTGGCTCGAATCCGCGCGAAGTCCTTCCTGCCGACGAGCCGTACGATGTGGAGGGCTCAGACGATGAATAATCAGAACCCGCCTCTGCTCAAACGGGATGATTACAAAACCATCAAGCACATGAACCGTGAAGACCTGACGAAATACCTCTATCGCATCTACCGGCGCGGCTTCGATGCTGGTGTCGAGTCCACCAAAGGCAAGGTCACCAAGCGTTCCATCGTACCGCCTGAACCGGCGCAGACGGAGGAATAAGCCATGGGAAGAAGTGTGCCGCACAATCTGAAAAGCACCCATCAGACGGAGTTTGTAAAGATCTTCAACTCCCTCTGCGGCCGATATGGACGCTGGGAAATCTGGCAAGATTTCATAACACTCGCCGCAATCGCGATCTCAAATACCGTTGACCGGAGTCAAGCCGCTGAGCGCGAAAAGACGTACATGACGATTGCCGGAAAGTACAAGCCCGAAGAAATGCTCAAATTCTCGCAGATGCTCCAAGAGGTCGTGATCGGTATGGATTTCAATCCAGATCAGGACTTTCTCGGCGAGCTTTACATGGCACTGGATTTGGGCAATGACCACGCTGGGCAGTTTTCACGCCCTATGATGTCTGCCGCATGATGGCTGAGATCACCGGCACAGACCTCCAAGCGCGTATAGAGCGGGACGGCTGGATCTCCGTCAACGATTGCGCTTGTGGTGCAGGAGCGTTGCTGGTGGCGTTTGCAAATGCCTGTACGCGACAGGAAATCAACTACCAGACCTCCGTGCTTTTTACGGCGCAGGACATTGACTACATCGTTGGCCTGATGTGTTACCTGCAGCTATCGCTCATGGGCTGCGCCGGGTACGTCGTGATTGGCGACTCACTTCTTCATCCCTCAACAGCACTTGACCGCCGGGGGCTTATCCCCCGGCCAGAGCAGAACATATGGTACACCCCGTTTTATTTCCGCGACATCTGGCACTACCGCCGCATTTGGGCGCAGATGGATTTACTGCTTCAGACAGACGAAAAACCCGCCGAGCAAGTTACCGGCAAGTTAAAATCGTCTGCCGCGCTGCCGCCCTTGCCCTTGCAGGAAACGAAAACCGGGCAGCTCACACTATTCTGACAGAAAGGAGGAATCGCCTGACACATGGGAAAATGGACGGACGATCAACTTCAATATCTCCGCGAGCATAGTCGCTCACAGCCGGCAGCGGCTATTGCCGCAGCGCTTGGCCGGACGGAAGGGTCTGTACGACAAAAGAGGCGTTCGCTCGGACTGCAAAGCTATCACGCAGGATGGACAAAAGCAGAAGAACAATTCCTCCAAGATCAATGGGGTGTCATGTCAATCCCCGCGATTGCAAAGCGCCTTAACCGCTCCGTCGAGGCTGTCGTCGTGCGAAAAACAGGCTGGGGCTTGGCCCGGTTCTATTCGGCGGCGACTACATATCCATGAATCAGCTTATAATCGCCGTTTGCGGCAGCAATGCCGGTGGGAACTATAAGCTGAAAAGCTGGGTTGAGAACCGTGGCCTCCCGATTCACACAAAGCGCGTCAATCAGAACAGTTTTCGTGTCATTCGGCTCAATGAGTTTTGGAAATGGGCAGAACAGCACCGCTCGTTCATTGATTTTTCCAAAATGGAGCCGTTGGCGCTGGGCGAGGAGCCTGCATGGGTAGCCGAGCAGCGCAAGAAGGACTTTCAGGCATTTGCCATCCAGCGGAAAGACCCATGGACACCCGATGAAGACGCACGGCTGAAAATGCTGCTCCAGCAGCACCGATACGGCTATGCCGAGCTTTCTGATATGCTGCGTCGCTCGGCCGGCGCGATCCAGCGCCGATGCAACGACCTCGGCCTGAAAGAGCGGCCGGTCAAAGCCGACAATCATGGTTCATCCGCAGCTTGGACACAGACCGACTTCGATGTGCTGGCAGACGGAATCCGAAAAGGCAACAGCTACACCGCCATTGGCAAGGCACTCGGCAAATCCGAAAAAGCCGTGCGCGGGAAAGTTTATTTCGTCTATCTGACCGAGAATCAGGACAAAGTACGCGCCATGCTCAAAGATCAGCCTTGGGGTTATGGCGCGCCAGACCCGACCGTAAAGCAGGCGGTACACCTGTCCAGAACGCGAACAGAAACCGTGCAAACACTTGAAATGCTCTGCTCAGTGCTCCGCAAGCGCATCAACGACATTGACGATAATCCATACTGGCAGCGGCTCATGTGCGCAAACTGGGATGAAATCAAAGGGTGTGACCGCTGTGAAAACTGCGACGAATGCACCGAGTTCCGCAGAATCCCGCCGCAGCACTGCGCTCGCTGCGGTCGTTCTTTCATCGAGCGCAAAGAAAATACATTCTGCCCAACCTGCCGGCTGGCGCGGAAGAAAAAAGCGCAGCGGCATTGGTGCCGCGTAAACGGAGCGCAAACGCGCCCCTGAACTGAAAGGAGATTCACAAATGCCTCAAATCGTAAATATCGCAATCGACCGTCTTTTCCCACACTCCGACAATCCACGCAAGGATCTCGGTGATCTGTCGGAGCTTGCCGCAAGCATCAAGGCCAGCGGCATCCTGCAGAACCTGACGGTCGTTCCGGATGAACCGGACAACTCCAATACGGACTTTACCATCATCATCGGTCACCGCCGCTATGCCGCCGCGAAGATTGCGGGCCTGACGGAGCTGCCGTGCGTGGTGGTCGAAATGTCCGAGCGCGAGCAGCTTCAGACCATGCTTGTTGAGAATATGCAGCGCAGCGATCTGACCGTCTATGAGCAGGCGCAAGGCTTCCAGATGATGCTCAACATGGGTGATTCCGTAGCTGAGATCGCAGAAAAGTCCGGTTTTTCGCAGACCACCATCCGACGCCGCGTGAAGCTGCTCGACCTCGACCGGCAGAAATTCCAGAAAGCTGAATCCCGCGGTGCGACGCTCAACGATTATCTGGAGCTTGACAAGCTGGACAGTCCCGAAGACAAGAACAAGGCCCTTGACGCCATCGGCACAGCGAATTTCAACAGCGTTCTGAAAAGTCTGATTTCCGAGCAGGAAATCCGAAAGAAATTTGCCGAATGGGAGGAATGTGCAGATACATTCGCATACCATATCGAAAAAACTGGCGAGTTCAATGGGCAAAAAGTTGACATGGTCTATTTCTCAGGCTACAGCCGCTGGGATTTGAAGAAAGAAATGACCATACCAGAAGACGCGAGTGATGTTCGATACTTTTACAGGAAGGATTCTACCGGAATCACACTCTACAAGGAACGTCGGGAATCGCAGCAGCCAGACCCCGAAGCCGAAGCCCGCGAGGAACGGCGCCGCAGAGACGAACAGGCCGAAAATGAATTTGCGGAAGTCGCGGAGGCCCATTTTGAACTGCGCAAGGATTTCATCAAAGAGCTTCCGAACAGCGTATTCAAACAGCACATGAAGGAAATCGCCTTGTTCTGCGTGGCAACAACAGAGTCAATCGATGATGGCTACTGCAATTCCATCAACCCTCGGTTCTGCGCCCAGCTCCTCGGCATGAGACTTTCGCCAGACGATGAAAACGAAGATTTTTGCGACATGGGCTTTGTCCGCAGCGCGCGGCGGAAGCCCAGCCGGAAAAGCTGATTTTCTGCTGCTGCTATTCTGCCCTCGATGACGAAGACATGAGCTACTACCGGCGCGTGTGGAACATGAACCACTACGAATATGAGCTTTGCGAAAATTCGGACTTAGATCACATCTATGAAATCCTCGAAACGCTCGGCTATGAAAAGTCAGACGATGAAGAAGAAATGGCCGAAGGTACGCACCGGCTCTTTGCTATATACGGTGCTGCGGAGGATTCCGACGATGACCGTGAGGAAGCAGAATGAGTATGGAGGGAATAAAGATGTCAGCATGTAAAGCGTGCATGGCGGCTATCATCTGGATTAAGACACCAGCCGGGAAATCCATCCCCTGCGATGCTACCCCGCGCTACTACATCGAAAAAGCCGCGCGTCGGCAGTAAGAAAATTGTCACTTGGAACGGGCAAGTGCTTTCGTGCGAATATACGGAAGACCCAGCCAAAAGCAACCGGCGTGGGCTATGTGCCGCATTGGGCAACCTGCCCCTATGCCGATCGATTCAAAACAGGAGGACGCAAATGAAAGAAATGGTATATATCAGCGACCCTAATGCGGATCGTGAGATTCTGGACGAAGGGTATGTCCACGGGTATCATTACTGCATTGTTTCCCTCGGTTCTCACCCGTGCGCCTATGTCGAGATTCCCAAAGACCACCCGTGCTACGGGCTTAACTATGAAAAGATCAAGGTTAGCTGCCACGGCGGCTTGACGTATTCCGAGAAAGGCATCGGTCCTCTGTTTCCGGATGCGTTCTGGATTGGCTGGGACTATATGCACTTCGGTGATCGTATTGAAATGCCGAGCTACGGTGCCCGAGGAAAGACATGGACAACGCGCGAGATACTGACAGAAGTTGAAAACGTGGTGTATCAGCTCTCGGGGATTGGAGGAAAAGGAGGATAAGAAGGATGGATAAGCTCACATGGTACGACAATGACGGACGGATTATGTGCCGCCGCGGATATGAGGTTGCGTTGGCTCGTCTGGCTTCTTACGAAGCTGCAGGTCTGACGCCGGAACAGGTGGTGAACGCCAAGACCATTATAGAAGCCGCTTTCGCGGATGATACGTCGAAAGCCGAGCGAATCAGAAAGCTAGTGGCGGCTGATGATGAGGGGCGTGTGACGATTCTTCCCTGCCGGGGCGATGCAGACATTGTCCTCACGCGAAACGGCATCGCTTTCAAAGCCAGACCACTGGAACATTCATCTGACCGCGTTTGCAGAAAATCAGCCGACACCGAGCGGAGAGAAGGTTGCCCTGTTCGATCTTAGAGAAGTTCTGGAATTAATGGAGGGCAGCACAGATGTCTAAGCCGAAAAAGCTGGGTATGCCGGGCGCCTATACCTCGAACGCCAGAGCGGATTTCCTGCGTCGCCCGAAAGCGGCAGAACATCGGAAATGGGCTGTTGCAAGCGACAATCGGCTGGAACGTATGGAACAGAAACGGATGGAACGTGAAAAGGAGACTATGAACTATGACCAGAAAACGCGCAGTTAAGCTGCTGATGGCTCGCGGATATAGCCGCAACCGCGCAAACAGGATTATGCAGAGCAAGGCGCCAGGTGACAGCAATCTCCGGGCATACAGAACATATCTTCGCTGCGATAGTGTCTGCGATACCATTGCTCAACTCTCACGTCGTTTTTTCAAATGTCTTGTTTCCGCAAACGCTCTCACCGAAGCCCTGCTCTTTATGGGTGAGGCGTTGGCTGGGAGGTGACGGCATGAAGCGAAAAAAGAGCGTTAAAGATGCTGATGGGCGCTGGCATGAGTAGAAACGACGCCAGCCGGTTCATCCGAGAACCTTTTGCAGTTGAGAATGATGCCAAAGTCTTCGTTGGCCTATACAGAATGGCTGTCAGAAAATCTCACGTGCATATCATGGCCGATGGCGACAAAACGTTCATTCGTTTCATTCCGAAGAACAAGCAGCCACGTTGCTACTTCAATACGCATCTCGAATGCCCCGCAGACCGCGTTTGCACGATTTGCCGAAATCTCAATTCCCAAGGTAGGGGGGTATTGCGATGCCGAGGATTGATGAATTGACCTGCCGATTTTGCGGCGCGGACAGCCGCTGCAAAGTCGAGGAAGTATATCTGCGTCCAAGAACACCGCCCATGTTTTGCGTCAGGTGTTATAATTGCAATAGAGTGGGCAAGCCGAAAGGTACGAAGAAAACTGCGATCCGCGCGTGGAAGAAGACGAAATAACGATGGAAAGGGGCGGCACACATGACTCTGGCGGAACTGAATGGGCATCTTGATCTTGTCCAGCAGCTTCAGAAAACGGAAGAACTGCTTCAGGGCTTGTGGAATGCTGCCGTTCCCGGGGCGCAGAAGCTGGATGGAATGCCGCACGCCTCCGGCGTCAATGACAAGGTCGGCGTCCTCGGCGCGGAGATCGCGGACATGGAGACGCAGCGCGACGCGCTGAAAGAACAGATTGCCAGAAGTGAGGAAACGATTGCTGTCTGGATCGCCGGAATCGAGGACAACACCACACGCCTTGTATTCCGGCTGCGTTTCATCCGAGGTATGCCGTGGAAGGTAGTTGCAAGTGTGCTTGGCGGGCGAAATTCCGAGGATGGTGTGAAGTCCATATGTTATCGCTTCCTCGGAACTTGCCCCGCCATGACGCGCGCTGACGCGCTGTGACGCTTGCAATCACCCCTAAGATGTGATTTCATGTAAACTGTAAAATTCCAAATCAAGCCGGGCGGCGCTCTGATCGGGGCGCTGCTCATTTTATTCGGAAGGAGGACTTGCCTCCACGATGCTCCTTGCGTGGAGGATGGCTCGGACCTGCGGCGTATCGCCAACGCTGCCGGCTGCGGGTACATCGAAAAAAAGGAGGAAACCCTATGTTGCTCACATGAGCGGCGCGGGGTCAGCAGCAATGATCTACTTGCAAAACAACGTATTCGATGAAGCATTGGAACGGCTGCGGATGATCTTCGACGGCCACGACGATGTGATCGTCAGCATGTCCGGCGGCAAGGACAGTACAGTTCTTTTCCGCATGGCGCTTATGGTTGCGCAGGAGCGCGGGCGTCTGCCGCTCAAGGTATTCTGGCTCGATCAGGAAGCTGAGTGGCAAGCGACGGTGGACTATATGCAGCACATCATGGAGCTGACCGAAGTCACGCCGTACTGGTATCAGATCCCCTTTGAATTCACAAACACGCTCTCCCCAGAGAAGAATTTCATCAGTGTTTGGAATCCGGAGGACAAAGCGATCTGGATTCACCCGCAGCACCCGCTCTCCATCAAGGAAAACCCCAGCAGCGAAAAACCGATTCCATGAGCTTGTCAATGTCCTCCCGTCCTACTGCACCGATTCTGAGAATTGTGCCGTGCTGGTGGGAATGCGCATGACGGAAAGCCTGAACCGGCGCGTTGCTATCACGCAGCATGAAGCCCGATACAAAGGCGTGACGTGGTGCAAGAAGAAAGTTGGCAGGTGTCAGGTGTTCTGGCCGATCTACGATTTCACCAACGATGACATCTGGACAGCCATTGCCAAGAATCACTGGGCGTACAATCGCGTCTACGATCTGCAATACCAGTGGGGCTTGGCCAAGGAGGCCATGCGCGTCTCAGCGCTCATCCATGAAACCGCCTGGCACTCGATTGAAATGCTGCAGGAGTTTGAGCCGGACACCTACAACAAGTTCATCCGTCGCGTATCTGGCGTCGGTACATTCGCCCATACCTTTGACAGCGGCGACATCATCCCGCGCCAGCTCCCTTTGCGTTCCGTTCGTGGCAGGAATACCGCGACTATCTGCTTGCCAATATCGTGAAGCCCGAATACCACGAGCTGTTCCGAAACCGCTGGAAGAATCAGACCGGAGACGAATGGTATCGTGTCCATGTCAAAGAGATCGTCCTGAATGATATTGATGGCACGAACAACGCAAATGCCCGCTCCCGTTTCCGCATCCGGGAAAAGGCTCCCACCTATCGCAAACGCGACGCCGCGCAGTTTGAGCAATATATGGGCAGCAAGAAATGATTTCAGATCAGCCCATTCATCAGGTCGAGTGGATACCCATTGAAAAGGTCCACGCCAACGACTACAACCCCAACAGTGTCGCCACGCAGGAGATGAAGCTGCTTTATCGCTCCGTCAAAGCGGATGGCTACACGCAGCCCGTCGTTACCATCTACGACGAAAAGAAAGACCGGTATGTTATCGTCGACGGCTTCCACCGATACAGCATCATGCGCAGATTCAAAGACATCTACGCTTCATGCGAGGAAGCTGCCCTGCGTCGTACTCCACGGCAAGACCATGAACGACCTCATGGCTTCAACAGTCCGGCACAACCGCGCCAGAGGCAAGCACTCCATTAACGGTATGTCCAATATCGTCATGGAAATGCTGATGAACGGCGCGACCGATCTGCAGGTCTGCAATGAGCTTGGCCTAGAACCGGAAGAACTGGTGCGCCTCAAGCACATCACCGGCTACGCAAAGCTCTACGAAAACAATTCATTCACACGCGCTGCAATCTCCGAGAATCAGGCGCGTCAGCTTCAGAAGTATCGAAAGGAGGCTGGCACTGATGGAGATTGTTAATCAGATCGTGATGAAGAAGATTTCCGAGGTCAAGCCCTATGTCCGCAATCCCCGGAAAAACGATAAGACGGTCAACCTGCTTGTCGAGATGATTCCGAAGGTTGGCTTCAACGTGCCGCTGGTCATCGACCGCAACGGTATCATCGTCAAAGGTCATGCCCGTTATGCTGCCGCCATTCGGCTCGGCATGGAGGAAATACCCTGCGTCGTAACAGACGCCGACGAAGAAACGATCAAGCTCGACCGTCTGGCCGACAACCGCATTTCCGAATTCTCTGAGTGGATCAACGACGAGCTGCTCCACGAGATCGATATGCTCAACCTTGACTTTGACTTTGATCTCGAATCCCTTTGGCTTCCCCGCTCCCAGCGACGATTTTGACGCCGATGCTCTTTTTCGATGATGGGGTGGTCGGTGAATCCGAAGAGGACCGCCGTGCCAGATACCAAGCCTATCTGGATAACGCTGCAAAGGAAGAAGCACAGAATGTTGCAATCACCACGCAGGAGCAGGTAGACCGCGCCAAAGCGTCCGCTCTGAGCGTAGCCGAGAAGCCGCCCAAGTATGCCAAGGTCGTTTGTGAGCATTGCGGCCACGTCATGTTCATCAAGGAGGGCGATGCAGTTTTCTCCGTAGAACAATCGTAGCCACCGGTAATTATTCATAAGGGCTGGGTGGGTATGCAGCCAATCCCCTGTCAAATCCGTACCGATGTGAGGCGATAAACGATGCAAGAACAAGAGAAGATTCCTGTCTGGGTGCAGATCGTCAATGGAAAGACGGTGTGCATCTGCCATCGAGGGCGCAAAGGCTGCAAGAAGCCCTGCGAGAAGGACGTTGTCACTCGCGATAAGTTTGCTGGGTGGCAAGGCGTTATGCGTCGTGATCGTTTCGGTCGCTGAAAAGGTACTGTGACGCCCGCCCCCTATCTGTTGCGGGCTCGACGACCCCAAATTTCGCCTAGTTAGTTCTACGTTTTTTTGGTAATTTCGTTACGATTACCGCTGGAATGTGCGCAGGTATCGACGCAGATACCGCGCATTTTTTCATACCACAGCGCGGGTGAGGCATACCGCGCTGACCTCCTAAGTTCATATGACCCATCGGGGTAAGGGTCACGCCCGTGCAGCACGGGTGCTGCGGTGCAATTCCGCTGAGCCCCATCAGAAAAAGCGTGAAAGGAGCTTGCTATATGGCTGAAACGAGACTCAAGATTGATGCTGAGGCGGAAGTCAGCACGACAGAGCTTGCCGCGATCCTCGGCGTGACAGCACGCCGGTGCAGCAGATGGCGCAGGACGGCACGATTATTCCCGTCAGGCGCGGCTACTTCCAGCTCGGCGACGCTGTTCAGCGATATATCAATTTCCTTTCCAAGCCGCAGATCAGCGAAGCCGAGCAGAAGCTGGAAACAGCAAAACGGCAGTCTGAAGCACAGCTCAAGTTATCCAAAGCCCAGCTTGCAAAAATGGAGGTCGAGGAGCTGAAAGGAAAGCTGCACCGCTCGGAAGATGTGGAGGGCTTCACGGAAGACCTGATCTACACCATCCGTGACGCGCTGCTGTCGCTTCCGGGACGGCTGTCCGTTGACGTCACCGCCGCGCAAAGCCCCGCCGAAGCTGCTGAGATCATCCGCAAGGAAGCCCATAAGGTCATGCGGGAGCTGGCTGCGTATCACTACGACCCTGAAGAAATACGCCGAGAAAGGTAAACGAGCGGCGCGACTGGAGCAATGCGGGGCGCAGCTATGACGAAGAATGAGGCAGCGGCCGATGCGCTGAAAAAAGCCGAAGCCGAACGCCAAGCCAAACGACGCGGAGCGGCGCGTCTGAATAGAGCCATGCGAAAGGCTCTGTCCGGCATGACGCCGCCAGACGATCTCACGGTATCCCAGTGGGCAGAAGCCAAGCGCCGCCTTTCAGCTGAAAGCGCAGCCGAGCCCGGACCTTGGCGCACAGAGCGCACGCCTTATCTGCGCGAGCCGATGGACGCTTTTACGGACCCAAAGGTTCGGCACATCGTCATGGTGGCCGCATCGCAGGTCGGCAAGTCCGAGTTTCTGAATAACTGCATCGGCTACATCATTGACGAGGACCCCGGCTCTATTCTGTTCATTCATCCCACAACCATCGACGCGCAGGAATATTCCAAGCTCCGTATCGCGCCGATGCTGCGCGACAGCCCGGCTCTGCGGCAGAAGATCGCCGCGCCGAAAAGCCGCGACTCTCACAATACGATTCTCCAAAAGGCCTATCCGGGCGGCATCCTTACGATGTGCGGCTCGACCGAGGCACACGCGCTGGCATCAAAGCCTATCCGCTATGTGTTCGGCGACGAACGCGACCGATGGGCAACGAGCGCCGGCACAGGACGACCGCATGGAGTACGAGATCGTGGGCTTCGGCCACTTCGGGAAACATGGGGCATCGAAAAAGGCATCATCTCTGGCCGCCCGGACAGTGACGAGGTCTGGCAGCAACTGGACGAGCTGGTTTTCGACCGCAAGCTGAAATTCGCTGACGGCCTAGAGCTGCCCGTTTCCATCAAATTTGTAGACGAGGGCGGCCATTTCACCCAAGAGGTGCGCCAGCGCTGCCATGACCGCATCGGCAAAAGGTTTTCTGCATCAAGGGCTTTCCCGGCTCCGACCGGCCGTTCACAGGCCCGCCAAAGCAGGTGAAAATCACGGTGCAGAACCGCTACATCGGGATGTGCTGGCAGTACCAGTTGGGCGTTGACGCTGGCAAGCAAATCATCATGGACGATTTGAAAGTGCAGGAGCCGGGCCCTCGGTACTGCCACTTCCCACGCCGGGACGATTACGGCCTCGGCTACTTCAACGGCCTCTTGTCAGAGCATTTGATATACAAAGAGGGCCACCGCAACCCGTGGCAATGGGATAAAATCTCCGGCCATGAGCGAAACGAACCTCTTGACTGCCGAAACTATGCCATAGCGGCCTACAAGGTGCTGCCGAAAGACCTTGATGCCATCGACCGGGCGCTGAAAAGGCTGCGCGGCAAGGCACCAGAGGCACCGGCAGCCCCGGTGATAAATATTCAACAACCCGTCTCCCGTCCCCAGCCGTCCCCCGGCCGGAGGCGGGAGAACTTTTTAGACGACTGGTGAGGTGTGAGTTATGGATACCGTGACCATCAAAAAGCGGCTG
>VOFC01001277.1_pt1 | contig 32000 bp, 36 predicted proteins | sample 5384161 | NCBI WGS metagenome assembly VOFC01 (sample SAMN12384722, study PRJNA508395) | human gut metagenome | isolation source: healthy gut B | host: Homo sapiens
CCTTATTCCATTTCCAGTCTCTCTTGCAGCAATGATCCCAGCAATACCGGTTCCGTGTCCCGTAATATCTTCATAGAGTGGTACCACGTATCCTTCTGTCCACAACATTTTTTCTTCCAGTAACATTTAACTCTTCTGTAAAGTCAATGCCTGAATCAATAACCGCCACTTTGATTGGCTTTACTGGCACACGATCCGTCAACTGTTCTGCATGTATCATTTTCAGATTCCATGTATCACCATAATCTTCACAACCGGATTCATCTGACTTCGCAGTTTTATATGCTGCCTCCATTACATAATCCGGTTCAACAATAGCACTATATTCAGCCTTTATTGTATGAATATCTTCTTTTGTTATTTCATCCGAATCTGCAACTAAAATTGCCTGTCTGGCAAGTTCGCCTTCTTCGTCTGATTCCAACGCAATGTCATAGTTTTCACAGAGTCTTTCACACTGCTGTTCCGTATGCATATCTATTACATATCCCTGTTCTTCCCTACCGTACTTCCTGTAACAGCGCAAGTCATACATACACTCATAAACAATGTAAGCAATAAACCGCATTTCTTTTTCATTTTGTTTCCCCTTATTCATCTTAACTTGTATATTATTTTCTTCCATTTAACTGTAGAATTTTTACAACCATCCCCTCTCAGGCATGATTATATCCTCTAAGTATCTATTACAAACATATCATAGTTTTCATTGCAAAACAAGCTATAATTGCTCCAGCACAAGATATTTTTGCTTTTCTGTATATGTTTTGTTTTTTTGACTTGTTTTTATGTAAATATATATTATTTTGATTTTTCAAAATGAAATATCTTAATATTATTTATTAGTATTTTGATTGCTTTATTTGTGGCATCATAAATTGCGTATTCTTTCTATTTCCAAATTTATTCTGTAAATTCCTCTTGTATTTCCATCGTTTTTTTTATATAATGTGGTGTAGTTGTTATTGATATAAAAATATCAATCTCAGTAAAATGAAGTTATGAAAAGTTTCAGAAAACAAGGAGGATATCATTATGGCACGTAAGATTAATGACGGATGTGTAGCTTGTGGCGCTTGTGAAGGTGCTTGCCCGGTTGGAGCAATCAGCATGGGAGACGGCAAATTCGAAATCGATGCATCTGTATGTATCGACTGTGGCGCTTGTGAAGGTGCTTGCCCAACAGGTTCTATCGAAGAAGCTTAATATCTGAGAGAATATGAGCGAATAAGCGAATAAATAAGAGGACTTCCGATGGAAGTCCTCTTATTTATTTCTTAATGTTCCAGATTCGCAAATTTTGTGTAATCAGGCAGCCATGCCAGATCTACGTCACCGATCGGACCATTTCTCTGCTTTGCTATGATGATCGTTGCGATTCCTTTCTTTTCACTGTCGTGGTTGTAGTAGTCATCACGGTAAATGAACATAACGACGTCCGCATCCTGCTCGATCGCACCGGACTCACGCAGGTCGGAAAGCATCGGCGTATGATCCGGTCTCTGCTCTACCGCACGGCTCAACTGCGAAAGTGCAAGTACGGGAACATGGAGTTCACGCGCAAGTGCTTTCAGGGAACGGGAGATCTCGGAGATCTCGTTCTGACGGGATTCCGCCCTTCCGCTACCGCTCATGAGCTGCAGGTAGTCAATGATGATCATTTTCAGATCATGCTCCAGTTTATATTTTCGACATTTGCTGCGGAGCTCGGAAATGCTGATACCCGGTGTGTCGTCGATGATCAGATTGGATTCTCCGATCACGCCTGCACTTTCGATCAGTCTTTCCCAGTCGCTGTCGGTCAGATTACCGTTTCGGATATGCTGGCTGTCCACGCGGGACTCTAAGGAGAACAGACGGTTGACGAGCTGTTCCTTTGACATTTCCAGACTGAAGATCGCAACCGTTTCCTTCAGCTTGAATGCCACATGCTGTGCGATATTCAGAACAAACGCCGTCTTTCCCATGGAAGGACGGGCAGCGATCAGCACAAGGTCGGATGGCTGCATGCCCGATGTCTTATAGTCCAGATCGATAAAACCGGTCGCGATTCCCGTTACAGTTCCGGTCGTCTTGCTTGCCTGCTCGATCTTATCCATCGCATTTAAAACAACCTGACGGATCGGTACAAAATCGCCTGTATTCCGTCTCTGCACCAGATCAAAAACACGCTTCTCCGTATCCTCTAAGATAAATTCCAGACTTTCTTTGCCTGCGTAGCAGGTATTTTCAATCTCTTCGTTCAGACGAATCAGCTTGCGCAGCAGAGATTTCTCCGCAACGATATTGGCATAATTGGCAACATTCGCACTCGTCGGAACAATGCCAAGCAGGTCCTTGACAAATTCCAGACTGCTGACTTCCGGCGGAACGTCTTTTTCTTTTAATTTGTTCTGTAATGTGATCAGATCCACAGGCTGTGCGCTGTCGTGCAGCTCCACCATGGCATCAAAAATGATACCGTACTGCTTGCTGTAGAAATCATCACCGTGCAGAATTTCAGATGCCGTCACGATCGCATCCTTATCCATGATCATGGATCCAATGACAGACTGCTCTGCTTCTATACTATGTGGTAATACTCTTTTCAGAATCGCTTCTTCTGCCACAGGTAGCACCTCCTACTGTTAAGCCTCCACTACCTGTACATGTAAAACTGCCGTTACCTGCGGATGCAGCTTTACCTTTACTTCGTAGGTACCGAAATTCTTGATGGCATCAGGCAGAACCAGTTTCTTTTTTATCCAGATCCTTTTTTGTACTGGTCTGCGTATGCTTTTTGCAATTTCCTTGCTGGAAACAGAACCGAATGCTTTTCCGTTCTCTCCCGCTTTCATCTTTACAACAACCTTCTGCTCAGCCAGCTCTTTGCCAAATTCCTGCGCAGCCTCCAGATTTTCCGCCGCTACCTTTTCTTCATGCTTCTTCTGCAGCTTTAAGTTGTTCCTATTGTCTGCTGTTGCTTCAATGCCCAGCTTTTTTCTTAAACAGGAAATTCTTTGCATAGCCATCGCTTACTTCAATGATCTCTCCTTCTTTTTTCCAATGGATTTTACATCCTCTAATAAAATAACCTTCATGGTATTCCTTATCCTTTCTTATTCTCCGGCTGTTATATCATAGCTCCATCCATTTTGATGCAGCATATCTGCTCACATTTTTTAAATTTCACCGGATTCCTTCATTTCTTTTAAAGTATCCCTGATGCGTTCACACGCCATCTCCATACTGATATCTTTCAGTTGCGCACCGGCAACATTCATATGACCGCCGCCGCCTAATTTTTCCATGATGACCTGTACATTGACTTCATCAATGGAACGCGCTGAAATATAGATCATCTGGTTATATTGTGTCAGGACAAAGCTGGCTTTGATGCCCTTGATGTTCAGCAGTTCATTTGCCGCCTGCGCACATACAACCGTCGGTGCACTTGTATCTTCTCCGTGACAGACAGAAATGGCATATTCATCCATATAGATCTTCGCCTGCCCGACTGCATCCGCTTTTGCCCGGTAATCATTGGCATCTTCGCGGAACATCTTTCTGACACGCGTTACATCCGCTCCGCTCCGGCGCAGGAATGCTGCGGCTTCAAATGTACGGACACCCGCCTTTGCCACGAAATTATTCGTATCGATCACAATACCCGCATACAGACAGTCTGCTTCCACGCCTTTGACCTTAATGCCGTCGCCGACATACTGCAGAATTTCCGCAACCATTTCACATGCAGAAGAAGCATATGGCTCCACATAGGAAAGCGTTGCATTTTCCACAACCTCTTCTCCCTGTCTGTGGTGGTCGAGTACGACAACGCTGCGGCAATATTTCAGAAGATCCGGGCATTCTGTAATGCTCGGCTTATTGACATCCACAATAACAAGAACGGTATTGTTATCCGCCATTTCGATCGCCTGGGTATTGGTGATGATCGCTTCTTCTTCATGATCCAGCCGGCTCTTAAAGGAGTCTACCCACGGTTTGATCGTATTATTGGTCGTGTTCAGGACAATATGGGCATTTCTGCCAAGCGTCTTGGCGATCCGGTAAATACCGACCGCTGCACCGAAGCTGTCCACGTCGGTATTGGCGTGTCCCATGACAAGCACCTTGTCCTTGGTGGTAATGATTTCTTGAGGGCAAGTGCTTTGACTCTTGCCTTCACTCTTGTATTTTTCTCCATCTGCTGGCTCTTACCGCCGAAGTAGGAAACACCTTCCGGCGTTTTGATGACGACCTGATCTCCGCCACGGCCGAGCGCCAGATCGATGGAAGTTCTTGCAAATTCATAATTCTGCCCATAAGAAAGTCCGTCAGAACCGATTCCCATACTGAGTGTGACAGACATATCGTTACCGATGTTGACCGTCTTGACATCTTCCAGCAGGTCAAAGCGGTTTTCCTTCAGCCTTTTCAGCGACTGTTTGCGAATGATGACGAAAAATTTATCTTTTTCCATCTTCTTCACAATACCGTCATAGGCTGCAAAATATTTATTGAGTTTTCGTTCGATCAGCGCCGTCAGAAGGGAACGTCTGACTTCCTCGACGCTCTCGAGGGCTTCCTCATAGTTATCAATGTATAAAGTCCGACACAAAGGGACTGGTTATCGTTCTCGCGCAGCGCGATCTTCAACGCAGTCTCATCAAACAGATACAGAACGACCATAAAGCCTTCATATCTGCCTTCGGATTCAAAGATATCGCTGTTCTCCACCATTTCAGCCAGTGGGATCTTGCGCATCTTTGCAGTAAATTCGCGCTCCTCATAGGTAAAGGAAAGCTCTGTCAGCTCATTGTTTTCTTTTGGCAGTTTTTCCTTTGTGATACAGGAAAATAAGGAATGAATGTCTCTGTTATAGCCTTTTGGCTTATGCACCGTCTCTTCAAAGGTACGGTTCGTCCAGATCACCTTACCGTTTTCATCCAAAAGCGCGGTAGGAACTTCAAAATCCCGCAAGAGCCGTTTCTGGATCTGCCCGTACTGCGTGGCAAAGCTGACCAGCTCATTCATCAGGATCGATTTATTGAAATTCATCATGATCAAAGACATGATCAGATAAAAAAGCACAAAACCGGATAATACGACACCTGCTTTGATATCCAGTGTATAGATCCAGATATCGACAACTGCCAGCAAAAATACCCAAAAAGCATCGATAGTTGCAGATAGGTTTGCAGTTTTCCCTTTAGTTTTAATTTATGCTTCATAGTAGTTCCTCTTTGTTTTTCTTATACGCCACTATAGTATACCTTTAAAATACAATGCGGTCAATCTTTTTGGAGTTCTTCCTCCCGTAAAGGCGTGGCGCCTGATCTTTGTCGTATTTTCAATGATCTGCGCCGGGCTGGATGCGCCGATCAGGACGGAAGTCAGTGCATCATCCTTGAGGATCCAGTTCAGTGCCATCTGTGCCAGACTTTCTCCCCGCTCATGCGCCATGTCATTTAAGGCAGAGATCTTCTGCAGCATTTCCGGCGTCAGACTGGCGGCTGTCAGATATGGGCTGTTCTTCTGGATACGGCTTCCCTGCGGAATCCCATGCAGATATTTATCCGTCAGAAGTCCCTGTGCAAGCGGGCTGAACGCAATAATACCAAGTCCGAGCTTTGGTGCTGTTTCTTTCAGTCCATTCTTTTCGATCGTCCGGTCGAAAATGGAATATTTATTCTGATTGATAATGAACGGGCAGTGCATCTCGGTCAGTAGCTGCTCTGCTTTTTTCAGCTGTACGCCGTCATAATTGGAAATTCCCACATAAAGTGCCTTGCCGCTTTTTACGATATCGGCAAGTGCTCCCATGGTTTCTTCCAGCGGAGTTTCCGGATCCGGTCTGTGATGATAAAAAATATCAACATAAGAAAGTCCCATGCGCAGAAGACTCTGGTCGATGCTTGCCATCAGATATTTTCTGCTGCCGCCATCACCGTAAGGGCCTTCCCACATATCGAATCCTGCCTTTGTACTGATGATCATCTCATCTCTGTATACGCCAAGTGAATGCTTTAAGATCGTGCCAAAATTACGCTCTGCGCTTCCATACTCCGGTCCGTAGTTATTGGCAAGGTCAAAATGTGTGATGCCGAGATCAAATGCTGTTTCACACATTTTTCTACTGTTTTCATAGCTGTCATAAGAGCCGAAATTGTGCCACAATCCCAGCGATACCGCCGGAAGCTTCAGACCGCTTCTGCCGCATCTTTTGTAATCCATTTCCTGATATCTGTTTTTTTGTCTGCCTGATATGCCATTATTTTTACCTCCAAATGTCATGAACCGCCAGGTTCATGACATTTTTTACCTGTTCTTTTCGTTCCAAAGCCCTCCGAAAAGGCGCTGGCGCTGCCCGCGCACAAGCCTTCCAGAAATGCCATTTTATAATCTCCCGTCTGCAGATAGCCATGCAAAAAGCCTGCCACCATGGAATCTCCCGCACCCACAGAATTCACAACCTTTCCTCTGGGCGGTCTGCTGTCAAAAATCCTGCTATCCGCTGCTACGCAGACAGCACCGTCTCCCCCAAGTGATACGAGCACATTTTCCGCGCCCATTTCCTGCAGCTGCTTCGCAAGTTCTGCCACCTGACTGCGCTGCGTCAGTTCCGTTTTAAACAGTTCTTCCAGTTCTCTTTGGTTGGGCTTTATGAGAAACGGATGCAGAGGAAGCGTTTCCCTAAGCGACTCTCCCGTTGTGTCGACTATAAAATGCACGCCTCTTCCCTGCAGCTGCTGCATGATCTGTCTGTAGCTGTCGCATGGCATGCCCGGTAACAAACTGCCCGACAGAACCACGTAATCTTCCGCCGTGAGTGCCTCCAGCCTCCGGTAAAAAAATCTGCAAAGCCTCTTCCTCTGCCTGCGGGCCCGCTGCATTAACCTCGGTTTCCTGCCCTGCAGATAATTTGACATTAATCCTCGTATTGCCATTATGTAAGAAAATCAGCTCCTGTCTGAGTCCTGCAGCGGTCAGCTGTCTGCAAAGCTCTTCTCCGGAAAAGCCGCCTGCAAAGCCCCAAATGATGCTGTCCGTTCCCAGATTATATAACATCTTCGATACATTGATCCCTTTTCCGCCTGCCACAAGCCGTTCTGCAGCAGATCGGTTTGTCTCTCCTGCCTGCAATGCAGGCAAAGAGAGCAGATAATCCAGCGAGGGATTCATCGTCACTGTATAGATCATTTTATTCCTCCAGCATTAGAACCATCGCCCATAAAAATCACCTTCGGTGATGGGGCGAGGCTACATCATGAATCTGTCGATTCATGACATTAAAGGCATTCCGCTCTCTTTTGACCGGATATCCATTTTGATCCGGCAATCGGCAAGATGCTCATAGTTTGCTTCCAGCCGGTACGCGACATCCAGACTGATGTGATCTTCCTCTTCCGAAATTTCCACGCTGTCTGTATCGATTCCGATCATAATATCACCATACGGCGTCGTATAACAGGTATTGTTTTTTTTCTCTTCCTCAAATGCCATATTGACATTGACAATACCCTTCTTCTGCACATGAAGTGCCCCATTCTTGAATTTGATCATATTTCTGACCCTTTGATCAAAGCCTTCGATCACTTCATCATAAAACACATAGGAATAACCGTTTTTCTGATAAAAATTTCCTTTACTGATCACTTCGATCTGTTCCGGTTTTTCTTCTCCCATCTGAAGCCCCGAAACAGAGATCAAAACATCTTTTGTCATCTATTTTCTCCTGTCAGATATTTTCTTTCCACCAAAATAAAATCCATATCTGATCTTCTCTTCCGGGAAGACCGTATGAAGCGTGTCAAGATCCATCTGTTCCAACATTTCCACCGTATAAGTCGTTTCCTGTGCATATGCAGGATCGATCCTATAGCATCTGCCCGTGACCAGGCTGTTATCCTCGTATAAAAGGCTGAAAAAGAATGCCAGCCCGAACAACATGGAAAGTGCTCCGTACAAAATCGTTTCCATCCACATTTTTTTCATGTTTTCCACTCCCTTCTTCTGGGAGTATCAACAGATTTTTACCACTTTATTCCGTAAAATGCAAATGTTTTCGGATTGTATATAACTGATTTTCAATGTGCTGCGTGATTTCAGCCACCGCACGCTCCTCATCCCGCGCTGCAATGCTCTCATAAATCCGCCTGTGCTCCTCAATCAGCAGTGCATGATATGCGCTGTCCTTGATGTATTCAAAACGATAGCGGTACATCTGCTCTGACAACGTATTGATCATCTGCTGCAGACGTTCATTTCCCGTTGCGCGCACGATCACGTCATGCAGATTAACATCTGCCTTTGTGATCGCTGTAGCTTCTCCGGTCTTTGTTGCCAGCACAAAATCATCACACGCCTTTTTCAGATCATCGATCTGCTCGTCCGTGATCCGCTGACAGGCAAGCCTTACCGCAAGTGAATCCAGACAGGTACGTACTTCCAGTACATCCTTCAGATTTTTTTCCGAGATCTTAGCAACCTCCGCTCCACGGCGCGGGATCATGGTCACAAGTCCCTCCAGCTCCAGCTTGCGGATCGCTTCCCGGATCGGTGTGCGGCTGACGCCAAGCTTCTCAGCCAGATGGATCTCCATCAGTCGTTCGCCCGGCTTCAGTTCCCCTGTCAGAATGCTCTGTCTGAGCGTTTTAAACACCACTTCTCTCAGTGGCAGAAATTCGTCCATGTTTTCCTGCATGAAATCTTTCATCAACCTTCTCCATTTTCAAACGTCGTCACAAAAAGCTGTTTTGCAAGCGCTGCTTTTTCCAGTGCTTTGCAGGCGGTCTGCGCCTGCCCTTTTGTATCAAAAATGCCAAATACGCTTGGTCCGCTTCCGCTCATCAGTGCAGCCTTCGCCCCTTCTTTCAGCAGAACATCCTCGATCTGTCCGATCACGGATATTCCTTTGCCGTGACAAGCTCCAGTACATTTCCAAGCTTTTCGCAAAGGGCGTTTAAATCCTTCTGCTCCAGTGCCTGTATCATTCCCTCTACATCCGGATGCGGGTAAGAAGGCAGACTATCAAGCGCCCGGTATACAACCGGTGTTGATACATTGATATCCGGCTTTGCCACAACCAGATACGCCTGCGGCGGAGATGCGATCTCCGTCAGCTTTTCTCCGATCCCCCGGGCATGGGCTGTTTTTCCCAGCACACAATACGGAACGTCTGCACCGATCCTGACGCTTTCCTTTTGCAGCTGCTTTTTTTGAAGTCCCAGTCCCAGAAGCTCATTTACCCCCAGGAGTGTAGCTGCTGCATCGGTACTGCCGCCTGCCATGCCTGCCGCCACAGGGATCCTTTTTTCTAAATGAATTGTCACACCGTCTTTGTTTCCCGTCAGCTCCCTTAGCAGCAGAACTGCCTTATAAATAAGGTTGTCTTCTCCTAACGGAAGCTGTCCGTCGTTGGTCGTCAGAACAATCTGTTCATCCCCTCTTTTTGTAAATGTCAGTGTATCATGGATACCGACATTCTGCATGACCATACTGACCTCATGATATCCGTTTGGCAGTCTGCCTGTGACATCCAGCACCAGATTGATCTTGGCATATGCCTTTCTTGTGATTTGCTCCATAATTTGCGTTCCTCGCCTTATTGAAACTATTCAGTACCCATTCGCGAAATCGTGTCTTACGATGCATGGTGCTGAATAGCTTCATCAGATTGTATCGATATTCGTACAATTTACTATATACCGAAAAACGCAAAAAAGCAACCGTATATACACCGCCTGCTTTTTGCGACATCTGTCTGCTGATGAAAATTGCTATCTTTCTTTTACGAGAAGCAGCTTTTCGCCGCCTTTTAACATATCTGTTGTCAGTCCGTTAAGTTCCTTGATCCGGGCAACGGGCATATAATATTTCTTTCCGATCTGCCACAGGCTGTCATCCGGCTTTGCCACATAAACCGCAATACCGGGAAGTGCCCTGAACTTTTCTTTATCCAGCGGCAGAATCTCCACATCTCTGACAAGCTGCATCGTATACGGCTCCAGAAGGACTGCTGCCACGTCGATCGTCATGCGGATCTCGATCTCCTGTCCGTCCAGCATCGTAACATTCAATTGCTCCAGAGCAACCTGTAAATTCACTTCACAGTCTTTTGCCTCAGCCTTGGCTTCCAGCAGATAGCTGAACGGGATATCATCTTCAAATGCTGCATAAGGCATTCTGTCATCACTTGTCACATACAGCGATTTGATATGCACAATGCCTTCCACCTCGATCCCGTTTTCCTGCACGGAAGTACTTTCCATATATACTTCTCCCTCGCTGTGGATCAGCTGCAGGATCGCGCCTGTATGCTCTATCTTTCTCTTTTCCGTCACACGGCATTTGCCGCTGTTGCGCAGCAGCATATGACGGAAACTTCCATCCCTGACATCTGCCCGTACCTCATTGTGCGTGCCATATACATCCTCAATAACAGAAATCTGCTGCTGTTCATACAGTTTGATGCTCAGATCCAGCACCAGCTCCATGGAAAAACATCGTTCTTCTCCGTCCAGATCCGGTCTGACTTCTGCCTCACGGCTTGCGATCGTATAGCGGATATCGGGGATCATCATTTCCCTGCTGCCCTGACAGTCGATTGTTCCGGAAAATGGGAGCGTTGTCTCATAATACTGATGATCGCCGTCCTGCATACTTTCATACAAAAGGAAAACAGACAGTTCGCCGCTGATCGCGATCTTTTCCTCCAGAGGACGCATATCGATCGATGCGATCCGGATGCTCTGCCAGATCACATGATAGAAGTTAGGCATACTTGCAGGAAGCTCCAGATCCTGTCTGATCCGGTAAATATCCCGCTTACAGACTGCCAGAGAAGTAATATCCATCTGTTTTTATGGAATTCGATCCCTTCCGCATCCGTCAGGTCAACCGCCGCTTCCTCATCATAAAGCTGATCCGACTGAAGTGTCAGTGTGATCATGCTTCTGGCACTGATCTTGCGGGAATTGATCATACTGACGGAAAGATCCTCAATCTTCCATGTCACATCAACCGTATCGTTTTGCTGTATGCCCTCCAGATACACATTTTCTTCAAAGCTCAGCTTTCCTGTTGTTCTGGCCAGCCTTTCCTCTTCGTCCTCGGACAGATACAGCACTGTCACCAGAAGCTGTCCTTTCACCAGCACATGATCATTTGTCACAACCGTATCGGTCAGATTCAGTGTTCCTTCCCGAAATATGATTTTATCCAGATCAGGATTATCCTGTGGCAGATTCATATCATCTTCCAGCGTCATCTGACTGACAGCCCGGCATTTTACCATATCCATATGAATGTTATTATGTATGATATCCATAAAAAAACCTCCCGGCGCATACATCACTTTGTTTATTGTATGTCTGCCAACGGGAGGTTAGAACTATTCTGTTATTGTAACTATTTGACGCATCCGATCAGGCTGTTGATGTCTTCGACCTGATTCTTCTTCATGAAGGCCTCAATTCCTTCGATCGTTTCCACAGTCGTGTATGGGTTCACAAAATTCATAGCACCGACCGATACGGCTGTTGCGCCCGCCATAATGAATTCAAGCGCATCCTCCGCACTTGCAATACCACCCATTCCGATGATCGGGATCTTTACCGCGTTAGCTGCCTGATACACCATACGCACTGCAACCGGTTTGATGGCAGGTCCGCTGAGTCCGCCGGTTTTGTTAGCCAGTGCAAACTTTCTTCTATTGATATCGATCTTCATGCCTGTGATCGTATTGATCAGGGAGATCGCATCCGCACCTGCTGCCTCTGCTGCCTTTGCCATTTCGGTAATATCCGTGACATTCGGGCTCAGCTTCATGATAACAGGCTGTTTTGCCTTTTTCTTAATCTCACTTGTGATATGCATAAGGGCGTCCGCCTTTTGACCGAAGGCGATCGCACCCTCTTTGACATTCGGACAGGATACATTGATCTCCAGCATTGCCACGTTATCCTGATCACCGAGCTTTTCCACTACTTCGATATAATCCTCAACGCTTTTTCCACAGACATTGACGATCACCTTTGTATCATAATTCTTTAAAAAGGCAAGATCTCTTTCTATAAAGACATCAATGCCCGGATTCTGCAGTCCGATCGCATTGAGCATTCCACCATAGGTCTCTGCTACGCGTGGCGTCGGATTTCCCGGCCACGGAACATTGGCAACACCCTTTGTTACCACTGCGCCTAATTTGTTCAGATCCACAAAATCACTGTATTCCATACCGGATCCGAATGTACCGGAGGCTGTCATGACAGGATTTTTAAATTCCACACCTGCGATTGTTACTTTTGTATTCATCAGATCTCTACCTCCTCTGCATTGTAAACCGGTCCGTCTGTACAGATCCGTGAATTGTGTACATGCGAATGGGCATCCACATTTTTTGTCTTGCAGACACAGCCAAGGCAGGCACCTACACCACATGCCATATGCTCTTCCAGGGAAATATAGGCTTCCATATTGTTAGCCGCAGCATACTCCTTGATCGCACGCAGCATCGGCATCGGTCCACAGGCAAAGATCACATCCCCGGATAAGCCCTTTTCCTTTATGGCATCCAGTACCGTTCCTTTCGTCCCTGCGCTTCCGTCCTCTGTTGCCACATAAACCTGGCTGTATTTCTCCAGATCCGTATTTAAAAACAGTTCATTCCGATAGCCCAGCACGCTGAGCTCACAGTAAGCCTGTCCAGCCTTTTTGATCTCTTTGGAAAGCTGCAGCATCGGCGGAATACCGATTCCACCGCCGATCAGGAAAACACGCTTCCCTGCTGCTTTTTCCACCGGAAATCCATTCCCGAGCGGTCCGAGCAGAGAAATCTCTGTGCCTGCATGATAGGCTGCAAATTCATTTGTGCCTGTTCCGACTGTTCTGTATACAAGACGGAGCATTGTCTTTTCTTCGTTTACTTCACAGATACTGATAGGACGCGGCAGAAGTGCTGCTGCATTTTTGGTATAGACGCAGACAAACTGTCCCGGTCTTGCGCCCTGTGCCAGCTCTGTCTCGATCCACATATCATAGATCTGATCCGCGATCTCATCCTGACGGAATACCCCTTCCGATTACTTTTGTTTTGATCATTTTTGTATTTCCTTTCCCTCACAGATTGTCATTTCTATCCTGCCATAAAGCTTTTGTCCCGTAAACGGCGAGTTACTGCTTTTGGAGGCAAATTTCTCATAAACAACTTCCGCCGCATCATCGAATACGATCAGATCCGCCGGCATGTCTTCTTTGATCTGCCCTGCAGGCAGATGATACAGCTTCGCAGGTGCCAGACTCATTCGTTCAAACAGCGTAGGCAGATCGAGATAACCCGGTCTGATCAGATTCGTAACAGCAAGTGAAAATGCGGTTTCCAGTCCGATAATACCGGACGGTGCTTCTGTCAGCGGCTTTGCTTTTTCTTCTGCGCTGTGTGGCGCATGATCGGTCGCGATCAGATCGATCGTTCCGTCTGCAAGTCCTTCTATGACCGCCATGCGGTCTGCTTCCTCCCGCAGCGGCGGATTCATCTTGGCAAGCGTTCCATACTGAATTGCAGCTTCCTCTGTCAGGCTGAAATGATGCGGCGTTGCCTCTGCATGGATATTGTCCATGCCCATTTCCTTTGCTCTCTTTTTAACCTCCCTGACAAGTGCCACACTTTCTTTTGCGCTGATATGCTGCACATCGAAGGCTGCTCCTGTTGAAAGTGCAAGCTCCAGATCCCGCCTGACCAGAGAGATCTCTGCCATACGGTCGCTGCCACCGATCTGATAATAGGCAGATGCCTTTCCGTGATTGATCCCATTGTTTTCGATATAAGCCGGATCCTCTTCATGGAAGCTGAGCGGTACATCCAGCTCCTTTGCCTGCTCCATGGCGGCTTTTTACAAGAGCCTCATCCAGGATCGGGATACCATCATCCGTAAAACCCGCTGCCCTGCTTCCCTAAGCATCTTCATATCGGTCAGTTCTTTTTCCTGCCAGCCCTTTTTGTGATGCAGGCACAGCTTTTCCACATGGATTCCTGTCTTTCTGCCTTTTTTCCAGCACATAGGACAGGGTTTCCTTCGTATCGACCGCAGGCTTTGTATTTGCCATCAGCACAACCGTGGTAAAACCACCGGCTGCTGCTGCTCGCGCACCTGTCTCAATATCCTCTTTATGCGTAAAGCCCGGATCTCTGAAATGCACATGTACATCCACAAGACCCGGCCCTATCTTTTTGCCTGCTGCGTCTATGATCCGTAATGATTCTGTTTCTTCTTTTAATTCTGTCTGTTCTATTTTATCTGCGATCTTTGCGATCTTTCCGTCGCGGATCAGAATATCCCCTTTGTAGATTCCCTGCACAGGATCCACAATGGTTCCGTTTGTGATCAAAAGCATACCGGTACCTCACTTGAATTTTGTCTGTTATCTGCTGCCCACGGTTGCTCCGTGTCTGGCATTATTTTATCATTTCTAAGAATTGAAAACAACTGTCTTCTCCTGATACTCCGTCTTTACGACAATATACGGAAACGAATCCGCAGGTGCATTTTGCTCCTCAGGTCCGATCAGAAGCGCAGAAAAATAAATGGCATTTTCCGTTTCATACAGCTCCTGCAGCTGAATACTGAAACCGCCCGCCGGCTTCTGTCCAAAACCCTGTACGATGTACAGATAGCCTTGATCCTCATACGTCATTTTAAATGGCTCTGCCTTTTTGGTTTCGATCAGATCCTTCAATTCTGCGGTCAGTTCATCATCGCTGACAACCGTATACGCCAGATCCCTGCGGTCTTCCTCTTTCTCCGCAGCAAAGCTGCATCCGCAAAGCAGACACAGAAGTAGTATCATAACGATTCCGTTCCTGATCTTTTTCATAGTTCACTCCATTGATACGTTATATATGGAGTATATGTGTATAACAGGGTAACTATTCAATCCCTGCTTTCAAAATACTGTTCCGAACAGTTTTTCCTTTCTTACGGAATGAATGTGGAGTCAGTCAGATCTCACAGGCTGCCTAAAGCACATGATAATACGGGCAGATATCCTCGTAGCTGCCATCCTTCATACGGAAGCCGCCCGGAATCGTGCCAAGCTGTACAAATCCGAGTCTTTCATACAAATGTCTGGCATGTACATTGGAGGCTACGACCGCATTAAACTGCAGCACGCCGAAGCCATGCTTTTTTCCTTCCAGAAGACAATCAGATACTAATTTTTTCTCCGATATGAAGCCCTCTGCTGCCCTTCGAAACTGCATAGCTTGCATTACAGATATGACCGCATCGTCCGACATTGTTCGGATGCAGGATATAAAGTCCGTAAATTTCTCCTGTTTCGACATCCTCTGCTACTGCGCTGTACGTCTGCGCCGCGAAAAAATCTCTGCCTGTTTCTGTAGTCAGTACTTCTTCCTGCGGGAATGCCTCTCCATCCTCCACTACTTCATTCCAGATACGGATCATGGCAGAAAGATCTTTTTCTTCATAACCTCTTACTTTGATGTTCATTTGTCTACCGGCTTTCTTTCTATCAATTGTTTTCCTTTACTGCATCAGATGCTATCTGTTTTTTCTTTTCCGGAAGCTGCGCCAGTATGATCGCAGCAAAGATCAGCCCGCAGCCTGTCAGTTGTCTTGTGCTGAGTACTTCATGCAATATCAACCAGCCTGCCAGCACGGAAAATACAGATTCCAGACTCATGATCATGGATGCCACCGTCGGATTGAGTCCGTTCTGCCCGACGATCTGCAGCGTATAACCGACACCGCAGGAGAAAATACCGGCATATAAAATAGGAATCCATGCATCCAGACTGCCAAGTGCAGACAGCCATCCGGAAAGTGTCTGCTGTTTCATATCGGAAAATACCATTGGGAAACAGCCCCAGACCCCGCATACCAGAAACTGGATACAGGACATCCTGACGCCGTCCACCAGCGGTGAAAAATGATCGACCACCAAAATGTGCAGCGCAAATAAAAACCGCACAAAGCAGCACCATCAGATCGCTTGTCTGGAAGGAAATGGAATCTTTCATGCAAAGCAGATAAAGCCCTGCGATCGCGATGACAATACCGATCCAGATATTGATGCCACATTTTTTCTTTAAAAACAGGCCAAAAACCGGAACGAGCAAAATATAGCAGGCTGTCAGAAAGCCCGCCTTTCCTGCAGAGGTTCCGTAATAAATGCCAGTAGTTGCTGCGCAGTAGACGCCAGAAACAAAACAGTTCCGCAGCAGAAGCCGCCCAGAAGCAGCGTCCTTTTTTTTCTTCTTTTGTCTTTGGTCTTTTCCCCGACGGATTGATCCGGTCCAGTAAAAAGATGACCGGGATCAGCACCAGACTGCCAATGATCGAACGGATGCTGTTAAAGCTGTAAGGCCCGATCGCATCTCCTCCCGTGCTCTGTGCCACAAATGCTATGCCCCAGACAAGTGCTGTAAGCACCAGCAGAAGCGAATTTCTGATCTGTTTCTTTTTCATAAGTACTCCTCTATTCTGTCATTTCTGATCTTGTCATATACTTTCGCGCTCCATTATAGCGCAATCACTCCCTGCTCTTACAATGTATTTTTTGCCACTTTTACGCAGGCATATCATGGTTTTTGACTTTTGCCACTGACATCATGTATAATGATGTCGTAATTTTCAAATATAAAGAGAGGTACATTATGATACGTTTCATACTTGTTGCAACATTTGTCATTTTATTTCTGATCCTGAGTATTCCGCTTCTGCTGATCGAATGGATCATCGGGAAGTTTAACATGGATCTGAAGGACAGAAGCTCCCAGAAGATCGTCAACTGGGCATTCCGTGTCTGCCTGTTTCTGGCAGGTACTTCCGTCACCGTGATCGGACAGGAAAAGGTACCGACCGACAGAGCCGTGCTCTACGTCGGAAACCACAGAAGCTATTTTGATATTCTGCTCACCAGCGTGCGCGCCCCACGTCCGACAGGCTATGTTGCCAAAATAGAAATGCTCCGCTATCCGCTGCTGCGCAACTGGATGCGTAATATCCGCTGCACCTTCCTTGACCGTAAGGATGTAAAAAAGGTATGAAAACGATCCTGGACAATATCGCCCTGTTAAAAAACGGCATTTCCGTCTGCGTTTTCCCGGAGGGCACCAGAAACAAAACATCCGCGTCTTTGCTGGAATTCCACGATGGCAGCTTGAAAATGGCTGAAAAATCGGGCTGTCCGATCGTTCCTATGGCGATCAACAACTCCGGTGCGATCTTTGAAGATCATCTGCCGAAGATCGTCAAATCCCATGTTGTGATCGAATACTGTGATCCGATCTATATGGAAGACCTTTCCAAAGAGGAAAAGAGATTCATCGGTAAACAGGTTGCAGATATTATTGTGACACATTATGAAAAAAATAAAGAGCTGGTCTGAAAACCGGCTCTTTATTTTTTCGTATACACCAGCTGTTACTGCAGCAGCTGTGAGATCAATGTTTCAAACGCCATTCCGTGAGAGGCTTTTAACAAGATCGTATCTCCTGCCTGCAGGAGATTTTCTTTTTCCCGCAAAAAGCTTTCTTTGTCTGTAAAATGATAAATATGCGCTACGCCGGCTTCTTTTGCTCCATCGTAAATATGCTTTGCATTCTCGCCGATGCAGATCAGCAGATCTGTTTTTCCTTTTGCATAGCAGCCAACACCGCTGTGCAGCATATCCGAATTTTCTCCCAGTTCAAACATATCGCCCAGAATGGCAACCTTTCTCGTATCAGCGAGAGAAAGTAGATCCAGCGCCGCTTTCATGGAGACCGGATTGGCATTATAGCAGTCATCAATGAGTGTAAAGTTGCCCTCCTGTATGATACGGTTCCTGCCTGCGATCGGTACAACGCTTGCAATTCCTCTTGTCATCTGCTCCATGTCAAGACCCAGCAGCTTTGCCACTCTGACCGCTGCCAGTGTATTAGTTACCTGATGCTGACCCGGCACTTTGATCTCTGCCCGGATGAGCTCGCCATCCATATGGATCTCACAGCTCGTACCGAAGATGCCATGGCTGCCGATATGATCTGCATAGCAGCTTGGATCGTTGAAATAATATGGTCTGTGTCCTTTCACCAGCTTGACTGTCCGCAGCTTATCGTCTCCGCCGTTTAATACAGCCTTGCCATGCTCATTCATGCCCTCAAAGATCTCTGTTTTAGCTTTCAGGATACCGTCCCTTGTCTTCAGATTTTCCAGATGACACTGTCCGATATTGGTAATGACGCTGATATCCGGCTTTGCCATTTGTGTCAGACGGCTCATTTCCCCGAAATCGCTGATTCCCATTTCGAGAACCGCCACCTCATCTTCCTCCCGGATCCGCAGGATCGTAAGCGGAAGCCCGATCTCATTATTAAAATTACCCTCTGTCTTCATCACATGGTATTTAGCAGAAAGCACACCTGCGATCATTTCTTTTGTACTCGTCTTTCCAACACTTCCGGTAATGCCCACAACATGTACGGAAAGCTGCTCGCGATAAAAGGCAGCGATCTGTTTCAGCGCAGTAAAGCTGTCCTTTACCAGAATATAAGGGAAATCCGCATCCGGCAGTTCCTGCTCCGATACAACTGCAAGCGCACCTTTTTCCATTACCTGCCCGATAAAGGAATGCCCGTCTACCCGTTCTCCTTTTGTTGCAATAAACAGACCACCAGGCTCTATCTTACGGGAATCGATCACTATATTAGTTACCTCCTGCTTACTTTTTGCAGGATCTCCATGGTAAGCGCCGCAGACCGTGGCGATATTTTCCAGTGTCATATTTTTCATCATTTTGCCTTCTTCCTGATAGGAAATATTTTCTTTCTACTTGCGCAGCGATACTTCGATCAGCCATTCACAAAGCTGATTAAAGTTATAGCCCATAACTGCCGCTTCCTGCGGAAGCAGAGATGTCGGTGTCATGCCAGGCAGTGTATTGGCTTCCAGACAGAACATTTCGTTTTTCTCATTCATCATAAAATCCATACGTGCATATGACGTGATATGTAATACTTCATACGCCAGCTCCGCATAGTGCTGCATTTCCTTTGTCAGTGCTTCGTCTAAAACTGCGGGACAAGTCTCTACGGTACTGCCTGCCTGGTATTTGTTTTTGTAATCATAAAAGCCTTCGATCGGTGCGATCTCGATGATCGGAAGTGCTTTTCCCTCGATCACGCCTACGGAAAATTCTCTTCCTTTTATGTACTGCTCTATGATAACCGCATCATCATAAGCATATGCCTGTGCCAGTGCTTTTTCGCACTCCGCCCGGTCATTTACCATATAAACGCCGACGCTGGAACCGCCGTTACATGCTTTTACAACCGCCGGGTAACTGACATCCTGCGGAAGAAGCTGCCCTTTCTTTAAGCTGATGCCGTATGGGGTCGGAACACCGCCCTCACGGAACAACTGCTTGGAAAGTGCCTTATCCATACTGACTGCTGCACCGAGTGGTCCGGTTCCTGTATAACGGATGCCCTCCAGATCCAGTGCTGCCTGCACCTTACCATCTTCGCCGTTAGCACCGTGCAACCCCATAAATACAAGATCCGCCTGATGGCAGATATCCAGTACATGCGGTCCAAAGAATCCTTCGCCGCCTCTTTTCTTCTTGATCGCTTCAATATCCGGATCCTTCCCCGTAATACCCCGGATCTGCTCACTGAAATCAATATCCGATGTAAACAGTGTCTTGTAATCTTCTCCCGGATATCCCATAAATACGTCCACAAGTACAACCTGATGTCCATTCTCCTTCAGTGCTTTATATACCATCTTTCCTGTTATCAATGAAACATCTCTTTCTGTACTTGTTCCGCCTGCCAGTACTGCTATTTTCATTCTTTATCCTCACTTTCCTTGCCCATTTTCGCAAGCTCTCCCTCTATAAAGAGCAATGCCGACCGCTGTACGCAGTCCATTTCTTCCATATTGCTGTAACATGCATGAAGCAGTATCTTACATGCATTTCTGTACTCTAAACTCACCAGCGTATTGTCCGCAACCGCCAGCTTCAGCATGGCTGTCAGGCTGTCAGCCCTGCTTTCAATCGCATGCTGTGAAAACACGTTGTCAGACAGCTCCCCGCATTCTTTCAGAAGCCTGTTCATCTGCTGTTCACAAAGCTTTGTATCCACACGCTGCAGACTCGTCAGATAAAGCAAATCTCCCCAAAAGCCTTTTGCTGTATCTTCTGCTGCCTCATACTGCTTAATTACCTGGTGATAACTATATGATCCTGTCACATTAAAAAGCGCCGCTGCTGCCATATACTGTTCCGGCGATACCGCCATGTCCGTCCGGCTTCTGCTTCTGACCGCTGTCTGGTAGGCAGTCTGTGCCTGCTTCAGATAAACTGCAGCTCCCGCTTCATTTTTCAGAACATGATAGCACTGTGCCATTGCCGCTGCATAGCTGTACTCTGCCCTGACACCTGCCATATCTGCATCCGATCCGGAAACACTGCTTTTTGCCTGCTCCGTGTGATACCGGATCAGATAGTCTGCATCCTTCTGCAGCTTCTTCAGATCTTCCTCTTCCGGCTCCGTATAAAATTCCTGCAGCACGGCAAGGATCATAAGAGCCTGATAATCAGTCGTTGCCTCTGCTGTATAATAGCCCTCCGGCGCAGTATCTCTCCAGCTTTTCCGGTCTGTCTCAAACTGCATCCGATATCTGTCCTCATAAATCTGAAATGTATACGATCTGCCGATCACCGCTGTCTGTATGTAATAGCTTCCCGGTTCTGTCAGTCCCGAAAAATCTCCCCAGGCTTTTCCCGCTTCACCGGTCTGTTGTATACTTCCCTGATAAACAACCTGCTTATCCTTCTGCCGGTACACAGAAAAAGTATCCTGCAGATCTGCTCCCGTAAAATACGCATATTTGAGATCATCCGGTGCATATCCCTGTAAATCAATCGCAATATTGGAACTGACCGTCGGCCGGTCAATTCCGATTACCATATCTTCCGTCTGCATTTTTCCCACTTCATCCGAAAGCTCTTCATTTTTTCTTCACTTTCTGTCGTGATCTGCTCCTTCTGCCCGGCTACACTCGTCTGACAACCTACCAGCAGCAGGCAGAGGAAGACAGAAAAAAACGCTGTTATACGTTTTCTAAATTCCCTTTTATCCTTTGTCAAAAAACTTACCTCCGAATCACGACATTTATTATAACGCATGCTTCCTGACAGGTAAAGAGAATTTGTAACGATTCAGAGTCATGCAAATCCGTAATAAACTGACCATTTATGGGCAAATTTTTACGAATTTATGTGGCGAATGGGGTTCTGAACAGTTACGAGCATTTCTGATTTATGCACGCCTATTGCAGAAGCTGCAATGGATCGACCGGCGTTCCGTCTTTTAAGATCTCCAGATAGACATGATCTCCTTCTACAGAAAAATATTTTGTTGTTTTTGCCACATTACCGATCACCTGACCTCTGGCAACCGTTGCGCCTTCCTCCACCTGCAGATCTGTAAGTTGTCCATAGATAACTTCATAACCGCTTCCGAGTGTCGTTACCACATACTGTCCAAGCTGTGCATCGGTTCCGATCTCCTTTACCACGCCTTTGGCACAGGCACTGACCGGAGTTCCTTCCACAGCACTGATATAAATCGCCGGATTGTATTTATACTGCTCAAGTGTCTGGAAATAAACAGCCGCATCCATGCTGTAATTTAAGATCACATCACCGCTGACCGGCCATGTCATGCCATCCTCCGGTGAAAATGTCAGAACCGCAGCAGCCGTTTCTGTACTTTCTTCTGCCATACTGCTCTGCTGCCCGCTTGTGTCTTCCTGCTGCTCATCTGCATCACTTTGCGGCTGCAGCTTATCCTCTTCATTATCCTGCTGTTTCTTCTTTTCCTCTGTATCTGTCTGCTGCATCTGATCTCCGGACTGAGAAGTCTGCTGCTCTGCCTGATCTTCGCCTGATGACGTCTGCTGCTTTCCCCCGTCCTGTGGTTTGGTTATCTCCTGCTCACCATCTTTTGCCGTATTCTTTTCAGCATCCGTTTCAGCCGCAATTACGGGATTTTGCACATCATTTCCCGCTACCTTTGCAACCCCTGCATCTCCCGTACGCATGTCTCCTGCCAGATCTTCCTGCTTCTGTTCTGCCGACAGCTGTGAAAGATCCACTTCATACTCACTCTTTGGCATTTCCTGATTCACATAAAGGCGGTCAGCAGACAGCCTGTTACCACAACAGCCGTGGAAAACAGAAGGCTTCTCCTTTGTTTTTTATCATTTTACGCATATTTCATCACCTCAGTTTCAGTGTTTCCACTTCTATCTCAAACTATGCAATGTTCTATGTGTAAAACGGATCTTCTGATTTCATGCTGTCATTCCATACGGTCAAATGTGATATTCTGATAAAAATAATGCAGTATTTCCTGATAATCCTGTCCCTGCTCTGCCAATAAATTTCCGTAATACTGATCATATCCAAAGCCATGTCCGATCCCTTTTGTCGTAAAGATATAGTTTCCGTTCTTCTCTTCCCATGTAAAATTAGAAGAAGGTAACTGCAGTTCTTCCCGCAGTGACTCACCGCTTATCTTTTTCTCCATTCCGCAAAAGCTCGATCACATAGCCCTGTTGATCCTTTTTGACCGACGCCGCGTCCAGTTCTCCCGTCTGTTCTTTTCTCCGCTTTGTTGTCTGGATATAAGATGCTGCGGAAAGATTTTTACTGCAGTCTGCCTGCTTCAGATAGCCATATGCATCGGAAAGCTCCGCTCCGTCCCTTGTCATTCCCGCGCTCATGCCATGGTAGCAGCCCATGACAGGCATTCCCTCATACACCGCAACAACGCCTTTTGTCTGACTGACGGCTTCTAACAGCTTTTTCTCTGTTTCTTCATAACTGTCTCCCCATTTATTCTTCTGCTCCGCCACGGAAAGATAGCTGCTGTCTGCTGTCGTCAGCTCTGCAAGTTTTGTATCTTCCTGCTGCATTTTGCGGTAAAGGCTGCTTCTGAGCATCACTGCCTGCGCTTTCAATGCCTCCGTTTCGCAGCTGCTGTCAATACTGCCTGCCAGCGCACCCACCAGAAAAAAGCTCTGACGGGATCTTTTTCTGTTCTTTTTCCCAGTAGACAAAATAGGATCCCTCTGAAAGCTGTGCGGTCAGCTCCAACGCTTCCTGCTGCAGGCTGTCATTTTCTGACGACGCATCTTCATGCTTCTGCTGCCAGAATGACATTGCAAAGTAGGGAAATAAAAGTAAGAATAAGACAACTGCGAGAGCATCCTTCATGGTCTGTTTCATATGCATACACCTCTGAGCAGTATATGCAGCAAATGCGAAATAAAGAATACGACCTGTTCCTCATCGCCATAACAGAAAATCCCACCGGCACTTAATCTGTGCTGATGGGATTTTTTCTGATGCCAGGTCAAAAGCCCCGAATTTGATGCCTACGAATTGTTCCGTGCTATGCACTCCCACAATTCCACCCAATATTCGCATATCCAAACTGTCTATACTTAACTTACTGTGCCAGATCCAGCTGCTGCATCGTTCCTGTGTTTCCGTTTTCATACAGGAAAATACCGGTACTGCGGATCTGTCCGTTCTGCGTATTGTCCTTCTGGGAATTCAGTGAAAAGTCTGTTGCTGCTCTTTGCAGGCAGATCGCGCCTACGCCCGCCTCTTTGAGTGTATACAGCTCATCTTTTCCGTTCTCATCCTTTGCCCAGATTAAAAAGCTTATCAAAGATCGGATCATTTTCATCGATCCAGCCGTTTCCGTCTGCATCATATTCCGCGAGATCTGCAAAGCCGTCACCGCTCTTTTGTACCGAACAGCTCTGAGCCGTCATTGATCACACCGTCGCCGTTTTTATCCAGTGCCAGATAACCGCTTCCTCCCTGCAGATAGGAAATGCTTTCCTCCTCACCGTCCGCATCAATATCAAACATGAATTTCTGGTCGGAAAGCCCTGCAATATTACCATCGAGATTGATAACAAGCGGATCTGTCAGGTCAACGATCTCGATAATGTTTTCGATCTTCGTTTCTTCCCGGAATCTTCTGCTCATGCCAAGCTCCAGCCCGAAACTGATCTCCCTGCCATCTGCCGTGCGGACTGTTCCGCTCGTACGGAAAGCAGTATCTTCCGCTTCCTCATGATAATAAGAAGCGGTCAGATTTACCCGTCTTATAGCAGCCTGTTGTCCTGTGGTAACCGGCTGCAGATAAGTATCATCTACCTGCACATCTTTCCACTTGTCGCCGTACAAAAGCCGGATCAGATATTGCAGACACTGCTGTCTGATCGACTGCATAGCCCTCTTTTCCTCTAAAGAGGAGATGCTTCTTGCACTGCCGGTCTGCATCAGACCGGTCACCTTTGTGAGACCGTCCATGTACGGTTCGGTGTTCTCTTCCCCCGTTTCTGTCTGAAACAGATCTGCAAAAGACCTGTTTCCCATTTTGCCTCCCTGCATCGCCACTGCATTGACTACTGTCATGCTGATCGATTTTCGCTCTACAGAAGTATACCTTCTGGCGGATTCCATTCCTATGTAGCTGGAATCAATTTTCAAATAGTCCCTCCTTTTTTTGCCGCCACTTGTGGATACCCCTCGCATGAGATTTGCTTCGCAAAGCTCGGGGCTACGTCCTGCACCTATGGTGCAGGACATATGCCAAAAGGTGTATGTCTGCAAATGCAGAACATACACCTTCCGTGGCTGACTTTTATCATTAAACTTACATAATGATTATCGGTCAGAATTTGATTTACTTAACAGCTATCTTACAAGTTATACTCTGTTATAGTTGATGAGGCAGCCCTTTAAGATGATCTCTCTTTCCTCGTCGGTCAATTCCCCAAGCCGGAGAGTAAACGGTACAAGCGTATCCTTTACCACATAGGCTGTGATCTCATCCCATTTCTCCTCTACCGCTTTCCTGATATCCGGGATGAAAAGATAATCTAAATTCCGGAACGGAAGCTCGCCTTCCTCGATAATGAATGGAAGCATACCCCAGTTGATCAGGTTGGAACGATATCTCTTGGTTGCATACTCATTGGCAATGTTAGCCCAGCCGCCAAGTACCTTTTGACAGCTTGCAGCCTGCTCTCTCGCAGAGCCATCACCCGGTTTTACGGCAAAGATCGTAGAGCCGATACCAAATGTTTCATGCGTCAGATCCGGGAACTGTGTTTTGATCACACGCATAACAGCCTTGATCTCCGGAAGCTCTGCACATGGATGTACATCACTTTCTCCGCTGATCAGTGCTTCTCTTGCCTTTTCTGCCTTCTGGACTTCCTTTGCGCGGCCGACATAAGCCGGATCCTTACGGGAAAGTGCAAATTCTGCAAGTCCGAGCGGATTGGAACGGTAAGAAGATGTCTCACCGGATGGGATCAGCTCATCCGTTGTTGTAACCGGATCATGGATCTCGGAAACAACCTTCAGCACCAGATTGTCGGTCAGTGCCACCATCTTCGGCCAGTCTTTGATGTTCGGCCCGAAATGGATCTCAACCGAAGGATCTGCCACGCCCTTGGAATCAAAGACACGGTTCTTATAAATATTTGCATCAAAGTGATATTTGTATTTGCCAAATTCACCGTCAAATTCTGTTGCAGGTGTCAGAACACCCTTATTTGCCGCAGTTGCTGCAATGGAACGTGCATCCATCAGTGCAACGGAAGAAATCTGACCATTCTGCAGCTTGGAGCCCTCACGGTTCGGGAAGTTTCTTGTAGAATGACGGATTGAGAATGCATTGTTAGCCGGCGTATCACCTGCACCGAAGCAAGGTCCACAGAATGCAGTCTTCATAACAGCTCCTGTTTCAAGAATTGTCGCTGCACAACCATTCTTGATCAGTTCCATATAAACAGGCATAGAAGCCGGGTATACACTTAATGTAAATTCATCGGATCCAATATATCTGCCCTTTAAGATATCAGCAGCCGCACAGATATTTTCAAATCCGCCGCCCGCGCAGCCTGCGATGATTCCCTGATCTACCATAAATTTGCCGTTTACAACTTTATCCGCCAAAGAATACGGTACCTGACCGTCTAATGAAACCTTGGCTCTTTCCTCTACATCATGGAGCACATCAGCAAGGTTCGCATTGACTTCCTCGATCGTATATGTATTGCTCGGATGGAATGGCATGGCGATCATTGGCTTGATCGCAGAAAGATCAACCTCGATCAGTCCGTCATAGTAGGTTACCTGACCCGGATTCAGTTCTTTAAACTCTTCACTTCTGCCATGGATCTCATAAAACTCTTTGATCTGCTCATCTGTACGCCAGATGGAAGACAGACATGTTGTTTCTGTTGTCATGACATCAATTCCAATTCTGAAATCAGCGGAAAGAGCGGAAACACCCGGTCCGACAAATTCCATGACTTTATTCTTCACATAGCCATTGGCAAATACCGCACCGATGATCGCAAGCGCTACGTCCTGCGGGCCGACGCCTTTGACCGGTGCACCCTTTAAATAAACGCCGACAACACCCGGCATATTGATATCATATGTCTGACAGAGAAGCTGCTTTACAAGCTCAGGACCGCCTTCGCCCATTGCCATCGTTCCAAGCGCACCATATCTTGTATGAGAATCGGATCCCAGGATCATTCTGCCGCCGCCTGCAAGCATTTCTCTTGCAAACTGATGGATGACTGCCTGATGCGGTGGTACATAAACACCGCCGTATTTTTTTGCGCAGGTCAGGCCAAACATGTGGTCATCTTCATTGATCGTTCCGCCCACCGCACAAAGAGAGTTATGGCAGTTTGTCAGGACATATGGGATCGGGAACTTTTCCAGTCCTGAAGCTCTCGCTGTCTGGATAATGCCGACAAATGTAATGTCATGGCTTGTCAGCTTATCGAACTTGATCTTCAGCTTATCCATATTCCCCGATGTATTATGATCCTTCAAAATACCATATGCGATCGTCTGCTGTGCAGCTTCTGACTGCTTTGTGACTGTTTTTCCTGTTTTGCCTCTGCATTATCCGGTATGATTTCTGTGCGTTTACTCTGATCCGGGCTGTTCCGCCATCATGCCATCATTTGATCATGTGTTATCCTCCTGTTAGTCAGTTTGATCCGTCAAAACCCCAAATCATTTACAGTTTATCATGCTTTTTTTCTGTCTGCAACTACAGCTATGTATTGTTTTGTAAATACGGGATAATCAGGTACATTGTCTTGTCCGGGATTTTGGAGCCGGAGCCGATGATGCATTGACTGGGATAAAATTCTATCGTAATATGTAGAAGAATCAAGGAGCATTCCTGTTAAGTAACAAATAACCGGTTTGCAAAAAATGAGTGCCACCCATAGAATAATGATTGTTAACTTGGCGGTTAATAAGAATCATTGTTCAAAGGAGACACCCACAAATGAATTATAAGCAGAATGAAAAAAATCAATCAAGTAAAAGAATCAACTTTGGTAGTCGGAATCGATATCGGAAGTACAACACAGTACGCCAGGGCATTTGACTGGAGAGGCATTGAGCTTGGAAAAGTCTTTCCGTTCAGCAACAGCAGAGAAGGATTTGAATCTTTCAAAGCATGGATGCAGCATTTACAGGACAAGTATAAGAAGCTGGATGCAATCGTAGGTATCGAGCCGACAGGTCATTACTGGTTTGACCTTGGCGCTTATCTTGAGGATGAGGGCATCCTCCTGGTTATGGTTAACCCTTATGCGGTAAAGCAGACCAAGGAACTGGATGACAACAGTCAAAGCAAGAATGACAGGAAGGATCCGAAGGTAATCGCAAAGCTGGTTACCGAAGGTCGGTATTCTGCACCGTATACACCGGATGGTGTGTATGCTGATTTAAGAATTATGGTGGCCAATCGTAAGAGACTCATCAGGGAGATGACCCAGATCAAAAACAGATTTGCCAGATGGTTCGCCATATATTTCCCCGAGTACACAGATGTGTTTGGGGACTATGAAGCACAGAGCAGTATGCTGCTTCTAAAGAAAGTTTGTACTCCGGAAGCAATCGTGGAACTGGGAGCTGAGAAAATCAATCAAATCTGGCGTGATGCAAAGCTTAGGGCTGTGGGAATGAAAAGGGCAACGACCCTGTGTGAGACAGCAAAACGCAGCATCGGCTTAAAGAAAGGCTCTTCGGCTGCCCGGTATGAAATGAAACTGTTGCTCGAGGATTACGAATACAAAAAGGCACAGCTTGATGCCGTTATGGAGGAGATAGAAAAGCTGTGCAGGAAGATACCCGAAAGCGAGCAGATGCTTGCCATCAAAGGTATAGGAGTGATCACGGTAGCCGGATTTCTGGCAGAAGTGGGTGATGTGAGGCGTTTCGAATCACCCAGACAGATACAAAAGCTGGCAGGACTCTCATTACGGGAGAACAGCTCTGGAAAGCACTAAGGACAGACGACCATAAGCAAAAGAGGTCGGAGTAAGCTGCGGGCAGTACTGTTCAATGCAGCAATTCCGCTGATAGCGAAGAACCCAGAGTTTAAGTCATTGCATGAGTATTACACGACAAGAGCGAATAATCCGCTCAAGAAGAAACAATCCGTGATTGCGATCAGCTGTAAGCTGATACGGGTCTTTTATGCCATCCTTGCAAATGGAGTGACCTATGATGCGCAGAAGATGCTTTCTGACATTCACAGGCAGCCGCAGGCAGCATAAAAAGAACGACTGTGAGATTCAGGAGACGTCCGCCGCAAGGTGCTGAAAGGAACAGAAGAAATTCATAAACATAGAGAGCCAAGTCAGATTTCTTACCATCAGAGCAGAGACTCAGCGAAGGAGCATCATGACGCCCCTTTATGGATAAGCAGAACGAAGGAATTAAGGACCCAGAAGTAAAAGGAGATCCTGTATGACATGGGAGGTTAGGCTGCCGTAAGGAGTAGGGGAAAGAAAGGCCGATCATAGCAGAATGAGACGACGTCTTGTTTTTGTGTACCCTAAACATCCGAATATCCATGATTTATGGCCAAGGGGAATGACATAGACTTAGAAAATATCTCTATGAAGAAATGAAAATGTGAGAAAAAGCGAGTTAACAAGAGAAAACAAGGACGGCAAGCCTTATGCCGATGATCTGGGACAATCCATGCCATTTGACAAATTTTATGAAGCAATGGCAAACGGCGCCGATACGAAAACATCCCAGATCAATATGGAAGAATTTGTGGAGTATTTCGAGCCATTTTTACAGGAAGGGAAGGATATCATCCATCTGACACTTTCTTCCGGTATTTCCGGTGTATACAATTCAGCCATGCTCGCAAAAGAGGAGCTTGCCGAAAAGTATCCGGACCGCAAGATCTATATCATTGATTCACTTGCCGCATCTTCCGGCTATGGTCTCCTGATGGACAAACTGGCCGATCTGCGTGACGAGGGCATGGATATCGACACACTCGCAAAGTGGGCTGAGGACAACCGCCTGAAATTGAACCACTGGTTCTTCTCCACCGACCTTACCTTTTATGTAAAGGGCGGACGTATTTCCAAAGCTGCAGGCGCAATTGGTGGCATGCTGAATATCTGTCCACTGTTAAATGTAGATCTGGAAGGACGTCTGATCCCCAGACAGAAGATCCGCACCAAGAAAAAAGTCATCGCTGCTATCGCAGAAAAGATGAAAGAGCTCGCTGAAAACGGAACCGATTACAACGGCAAATGCTACATTTCCCAGTCAGCCTGCTATGAAGACGCCAGAGCGGTTGCTGATCTCGTAGAAGCTGCATTCCCGCATCTGAACGGCAAGGTGGAGATCAACTCTATCGGTACAACGATCGGCAGTCATACCGGTCCTGGCACTGTTGCCCTTTTTCTTCTGGGGGCAGGAACGTACTAATTAGTAAATAAATTTACTTTTTTTTCATAATTACAGAGACGAATACGCAGTGCATATCCTCGCGTATCTCGCTCTGATTAGCGGTCGTCAAATGCACCGCATAAATGCGTGCATTTTCCTCGTTGCCATAACATAAAAAACAGGAGCCGTAACTTATCTATCCATAAGCTACGGCTCCTGTTTTTCTCCCTTTCATACTGCCATATCGCAAAAGCTCCTATGCAGCATATCTCCTCATAATCCGTTAGAACATGTCCTTTCCCTGTATATTCTTCCTTATGCAGGTACAGCAATTCCTGACTTGTCTGCTACATTGCATCGTATCCCTCCTTTTCCCACCGAAAGTGCATAAACTATAGTTATTTATACACATAATAACTATAGCAATTTGAACTTTCCATGTCAATAAACTAAACTATGGTTATGATCCATGTACAACGCAGATCCTGGCTCAGGTAATCAACCGCAATAAACAGGAAAAGCAGTTGATCCTGAAGCTGATCAAAGATCTGACCAGATATTTTGACAATATTTCCAATCTTTAGAATAGCATATTATATGTTATTTCTAAATATGTGACAGGAATTGTGACAATCTTTTTTATATGCATATTTTTATTCTGACTGGAATTTTATGCAAAATCAGATATAATAAATATAATGATATGCGAATATTGGGTAGAATTATGTGAGTGCGCAGCACGGAACAATTCATAGGCATCAAAGCCGGGGCTTTTGACTCCGACATCATATCATGTAACTATTATTCTCATTCCAGTCACCGGGAAATACAAGAGGGGAGCGCACATATGAAACCACTTCATACACTGTTAAAGGAATACATAGCAAAGAGCAATTACACCATTTACCAGCTGGCAATGGACAGTGGCATCAATCGCACCACGCTGCAGAAGGCGCTATCAGGAGAACGTCCGATCAGTCAGGAAAATTTATCAAAAATCCTCCCATTCCTTGGACTTTCTGTCCCAGAAAAAAGAGAACTGGATCAGGCATTTCTGATCTCTCAGATTGGCGAAATAACTTATCAGAAACACATGCATCTGAAAGATCTGATAGAAGGTATCAATCTTCCTGCTTCTGATCTGCCAACACCGGATCGCAGCACAGCCGTTCTTCCGGGGCTGCAATTACAACAAACATGTCCTGTGACAGGAATCTACTCTATCATCACAACGATCTGCAATCTGCTCGCAGCAGAAACGGCAGATGATTCCACTGCTTACTTATATACCGTTTCCGACTTTCACAATCAATTCTTCAGCAGCTTATATATGCAGTTGCAGGTGACAAACCTTAGCAGACTCCAAATCAGACACATCATAACTTTTTCCAAAGTATCAGGTAATCATGATGAAGCCTCCCTGTTAAATCTCAGGACACTCTCTACCTTATTTCCGTTTGCCATGTCAGCTCCACGTGACTGCGAACTTTATTACTGTTATGAGGAGATTGCAGCCCGAAGCTCGCCGCAATTCCATATCCTTACTATCTGATGCTTCCTCAGAATGTTGTGTTATTATCAGGTGACTGCCAGAACGCACTTTTTCTGCCCAGGGAAAGTATTTCCTATTATCAGCAGCACTTTGATGGTATGCTGCAGTCATCCATGCCACTTCTGGATGACATTGACACAGCCTCTTTCCTGTCTACGTGTATTTCTCTTTCCAGCAGTGCACGGTATATTTATACACTGGAAACACAGCCTTGCATTGCTTCCTTTTTAGATGAGGATATGATCGCAAGATGTATTAATTCGGAGCTTGATCCCTCACAGATCCGGCTGCTGTCCCAGACATTGTTGGAGCACTGTAATAACTTTACAGCATACCCCTGACTTAGCTGTTGAGATCTGCTCTGATACATCTGCTGCTGCAAATATTATCTCTGCGTTTGATACTCTGTAGTTCTCAATGAATACAACCTTGATCTTGCCATCAATAGACTCATCATTGTTTACAACGTCTGCAACTGAGTTGATGAGCTTAATGATAAGCTTAGCTCTCTTGTATCCTGCTGAAGCCTTAGCACCGAAGATGAATGTTCTTGGGTACATATCGAATTCAGGCTCTGTCTTAAGTCTGTTATATAAGTGCATAACATGTAAAATGTTAAGTAACT
>VOFC01005700.1_pt1 | contig 31999 bp, 49 predicted proteins | sample 5384161 | NCBI WGS metagenome assembly VOFC01 (sample SAMN12384722, study PRJNA508395) | human gut metagenome | isolation source: healthy gut B | host: Homo sapiens
CGTGGGCACGCACGCCTTCTCCATCTTCGGCGACCACAGCGACGTGATGAACTGCCGGCAGACGGGCTTTGCCATGCTCTCCAGCGGCAGCGTCCAGCAGGCGGCAGATCTGGCCGCCGTGGCCCATCTGAGTGCCATCCAGGCGCGTATCCCGTTCCTGCACTTCTTCGACGGCTTCCGTACGAGCCACGAGATCCAGAAGGTGGACGCCCTGACCTACGCTGATTTGTACGCCAAGCTGGTGGACTACAACGCGCTGGCCGGTTCCGCGCCAACGCCTTGAACCCGGAGGACCCCCGGATGCGCTCTCTGGTGGATAACCCGGACATTTACTTCCAGCTGCGCGAGTCTAACAACAGCGACTATAACAACCTCCCCGACATCGTGGAGGACTACATGGCCCAGATCAGCCGCTGACAGGCCGGGAATATCACCTCTTTAATTATTACGGCGCGCCTGATGCCGAGCGTGTTATTGTTGCTATGGGCTCTGTGGGCGGCTGCGCCCAGGAGGTCGTCAATTATCTGAACGCCAAGGGCGAGAAGGTGGGCTTCCTGCAGGTACATCTGTTCCGTCCCTTCTCCTAAAAAACACCTGCTGGCCGCCATGCCCAAGACCGTGAAAAAGGTGGCTGTTCTGGACCGCGTCAAGGAGATCGGCTCTATCGGTGAGCCGCTGTACGAGGATATTTGCGCCGCCTATATCAACGACGAAACCCGGCCCGACATTTATGCCGGACGCTTCGGCCTGTCCAGCAAGGACACTACCCCTGCTCAGATTAAAGCCGTGTATGACAATCTCCTGCTGGACGAGCCGAAGAACCACTTTACCATCGGCATCGTGGACGACGTGACCCACCTGTCCCTGCCCCTGGGCCCGCACTGAAGACCGAGCCCGAGGGCACCATCTCCTGCAAGTTCTGGGGTCTGGGCTCTGACGGTACCGTGGGCGCCAACAAGAACTCCATCAAGATCATCGGTGAGACGACAGATATGTACTGCCAGGCGTATTTTGAGTATGACACCAAGAAGTCCTTCGGCATCACCAAGAGCCACCTGCGCTTCGGCAAGAAGCCCATCAGCTCCACCTATTATGTGAGCCACGCAGATTTCATAGCCTGCCACAACCAAACCTATCTGACCAAGTACGACATCATCTCCGAGCTAAAACCCCATGGCAGCTTCCTGCTCAACTGCGAGTGGAGCGAAGATGAGTTGGAGCAGCAGATGCCCGGTGACATCCTGAAGTACATTGCGGAGAACGACATCAAATTCTACATCATTGACGCCAATAAGGAATGCCCAGTCTCTGGGCCTGGGCAACCGCTCCAACATGGTACTGCAGGCTGCCTTCTTCAAGCTGGCCAACGTTATCCCCGTGGAGGACGCCGTGGAGCATATGAAGGATGCCGTAAAAAGACCTACGGACTCAAGGGCGAGAAGATTGTGAACATGAACATCGCCGCCGTGGATGCCGGTATCAACGCCCTGGTGCAGGTCAACGTGAAGCCGGAGTGGAAGAATCTCACGTCCGGCGCTGCTATCCAGCCGGCCCCGCCGATGTGCCCGCCATTATCAAGAACATTCTGGTGCCCATTAACGCCCAGAAGGGCGATCTGCTGCCCGTTTCCGCCTTTAAGGGCATGGAGGACGGTACCATGCCGTTGGGCACTTCCAAGTATGAAAAGCGCGGCATCGCCACACATCTGCCTGTGTGGGACAAGCCGAGTGCCTGCAGTGCAACATGTGCTCGTTCGTGTGCCCCCACGCCGCAATCCGGGCCTATCCTGGTGGACGAGGAGGAGGCCGAAGAACGCCCCTGCCGGATATGGATCTGGTGGACGCCAAGGGCCCTGCTGTCGGGCCTGAAATTCACCATGGGCGTGTCCACCTGGACTGCACCTCCTGCGGCAGCTGCGTGGCCTCCTGCCCCAAGAGCGGCAAGGCCACTGCGTATGGTCCCCACCCACGAGGTGTCGCTGGACCAGACCGACTGGAACTACCTGCCACCGTGAAGAAAAGACCTCCCGCATGGACAAGTTCACACTCAAGGGCAGCCAGCTGCAAGCCAGCCCCTGGTGGAGTTCAACGGGGCCTGCGCCGGCTGCGGCGAGACGCCCTACATGAAGCTCCTGACCCAGATCTACGGCGACAAGATGTACCTGGCCAACGCCACCGGCTGTACCCAGGCCTGGGGCGCGGCTATGCCCTGCGTACCTTACTGCAAGAACGCCGAAGGTAAGGGCGTGGCATGGTCCAACTCCCTGTTCGAGAACAACGCCGAGTTCTCCTACGGTATGTGCCTGGCTGTCAAGCAGCTGCGTGATTGCCGTCACGGATATGTCCGCCGGCTGGAAGCACGACCAAAAACGCTGCCGTGAAGGCCGCCATTGCCAAATGGCTGGAGACCTATGACGATCTGGATGCCTCCACCCCCGCCACCCGGGAGCTGCTGGCACCTGCTGGAGAGCGAGACCTTCTCCGCTCACGAGCAGAATGTGGTGGCCGAGATCCTAAAGCGCAAGAAAGATCTCTCCAAAAAGACCATGTGGATGTACGGCGGCGACGGCTGGGCCTATGACATCGGCTACGGCGGTCTGGACCATGTGTTCGCCATGGGCGAGGACGTGAACGTGCTGCTGGTAGATACCGAGGTCTACTCCAACACCGGCGGCCAGTCCTCTAAGGCTACTCCCGTGGGCGCTGTTGCCCAATTCCAGGCCAGCGGCAAGAAGACCAAGAAGAAAGACCTTGGTATGCTGATGATGACCTACGATAACGTCTATGTGGCCCAGTGCTCCATGGGCGCCAATCCCAATCAGCTGATTAAGGCCATCAAGGAGGCTGAGGCCCACAAGGGCCCGTCCATCGTCATCTGTTACGCGCCCTGCATCAACCACGGCATTAAGAAGGGCATGAACAATGTCCAGCAGGAGATGAAGGACGCCGTCAACTCCGGTTATTGGAACCTGTACCGGTACAGCCCGGAGACCAAGAAGTTCACTTTGGACTCCAAGGAGCCGACCATGCCCCTGTACGACTTCATGAAGGGCGAGGTACGTTACGCCTCTCTGGAGCTGAGCTTCCCCGAAAACGCCAAGGTCCTGTTTAAGGATGCCGAGGAAGCTGCCAAGGAGAAGTACGAGTACTACAAGCGTAAGTCCGAAAACTAATTTTCCGCCCTCTGCAGAAGTGCTGCGGGCGGGGCTTTAAAAACCCCGCCCGCTTTTCCTTAGATTTCCTGTTAAAGCATTGACAAAGTGTTAGGAAAGTGATAAAATTAACAATGTAAAATAATTAAGAGAGGCGAGAAGCTATGGCCATTCCGTTTGACTATTCATCCGAATATAAGCGTAAGCTCTGCACTCCCGACGAAGCGGCGAGAGTCGTCAAGAGCGGAGACTGGATTGATATTTCCATGGGCGGCGCCTTTCCGTCTCTGATGGATGCGGCTATCGCCAGGCGCAAGGAGGAGCTGCGGGGTGTGAAGGTCAGGGGGTACCTCATCTTTCAGCCTATTCAAATGGTGGAGAGCGACCCTACCCGGGAGCACTTTATTTATAACAGCTGGCACTTGTCCGGCTATGAACGCAAGCTCTGTGACCAGGGCCTGTGCAATTTTATCCCCATGGTGTTCCGGAATCTGGGCTATTATACACCCATTTTCTCACGGTCAACGTGGCCATTATGTGTGTGACGCCCATGAATGAACACGGGTATTTCAATTTCTCTGTCAGCAATGCCTCGGCCCGGGCGGTGCTGGATAAGGCGGATATTGTGATCCTGGAAGTGAATGAAAACCTGCCCGTGGGTCTATGGCGGCCAGGATGAATGTATCCACATCAGCGATGTAAACATGATCGTGGAGGGCGAGCATAGCCCACTGCCCAATGTGAAATCTCCTGCAGCTACTGAGGAGGAGATGAAAATCGCCGGAAATTTGTGGTGCAGAACATGGCAACGGCTCGACCTACAGCTGGGCATCGGCTCGCTGCCCAACGCCGTGGGGCAGATGATCGCCAAGAGCGACTTGAAGACTTAGGTATCCATACGGAGATGCTGTGCGACTCCTATTTGGATATGTATAAGGCCGGAAAGATTACCAATAATAAAGAAAACTCTGGACCGGTATAAGAGCAGTTTTCGGGTTGGCCCTGGGTTCCCAGGACCTATACGATTGGATCGTGAGAATCCGGGGTAGTTACTTATCCCGATTTCTTACTGCAATGACCCGGCCATTGTAGGTAAGCTGGATAACTTTGTGTCCATTAACAACTGCATTTCCGTTGATTTGTATGGCCAAATCTGTGCGGAGAAGTTCCGGTACCCGGCAGATCAGTGGAACCGGCGGTCAACTGGACTTTTGGAAAGCGCCGCGGTTTCCCGGGGCGGCAAGGCCTTTATTTGTCTGACCTCCTCTTTTTACCAATAAAAAAGGTGAAATGGTTTCCCCGTATCAACCCCACGCTGATTACCGGCGATGTGGTCACGGATCCCCCGAAGCCTACTATATTGTGTGACCGAGTACGGCGGTGTGAATCTTGTGGGCTGCAGCACCTGGGAGCGGGCGGAGAAGCTGGTTTCCGTGGCCCATCCCAAATTCCGTGATGATCCGATCGCCGCGGCAGAGAAGCAGGGCATCTGGATCCGGTCCAACAGGCGGTAAACTAATCGCTGAAAAAACTGCGGCACCTGCCGCAGTTTTTTATGCCCGCAAAATTCCCCGTATGGTTTGCATCCTTACGGAAAATGTGATACAATCCAGAAGGAAAGATAGAAGGGGAGAGGATAATCCTATGGCAATCAAGAGAAAGTTTCCCGTCCGGGTAGCTACGGTGCAGCGGCGGCTGCTAAACGGAAAGGCATAATGCTCTGCTAAATGGCTGCGTTGCCTGCGGATGACGCCTGCAGGTTCGGGCTATTGTGAATGCTACGGCGTGCGGAGGTGGACGAGGAAAATGGCTGCGGTGTGCTTTAGGCCTGCCCTTGCTGAGGCGTGCATCAATGGGTAGGATTTGGCGCCCGGATGCCATTTGTCTGAATGACAGCACGGAATCGCGGAGGTAGAAGATGGGAGTCCTCCTCCTCGCCGATGGGGGTCTCCAGGGACACCGGCTCCTGGGCGATCTTCAGAATCTCCCGGACCTTGTCCACGGGCATGTTCATCTCCTCGGCGATCTCCTTGGGAGAGGGGTCGTGGCCCAGCTCCTGCAGCAGCTGCCGGGAGACCCGGATGACCTTGTTGATGGTCTCCACCATGTGGACGGGGATGCGGATGGTACGCGCCTGGTCGGCAATGGCACGGGTGATGGCCTGCCGGATCCACCAGGTGGCATAGGTGGAGAACTTATAGCCCTTGGTGTAGTCAAACTTCTCCACGGCCTTGATGAGACCCAGATTGCCCTCCTGAATCAGATCCAAAAACAGCATACCGCGGCCGGCGTAGCGCTTGGCGATGGAGACCACCAGGCGCAGGTTGGCCTCGGCCAGCTTCTGCTTGGCCACATCGCCGTCCTTCACCAGCTTCTGGGCCAGGCCTCGTTGGAAACCTCGATCTGCTTTCCTCGGCGTCTCCGCACCTGGGATGGCTTGTCCGTTGGCCTCGGCCTGCAGGCCATAAGCGTGGCTTTGGCCTCGCGTTCCCGGCGGATGGCGGTGGCCAGCTCCACCTCCTGATCGGCAGCGGAGCAGGGGTACCTTGCCGATCTCCTTCAGATACATGCGCACGGGATCGTCAATGTTGAAGCTGTCCACCAGGGTGTTGGGGTCGACCAGCTCCTCCTCCTCGATCTCGGCGATCTCATCCATAGCGGGCTCGCCATCCTCATTGACAGGTCCGGCAGGAAATGCCTCGGTGGTTACCTCAATGGAAACTTCTCCAGGGAGTCATAGATCAGTCCATCTGCTCGCTCTCCAGGTCCAGCGTCCAGCACGTCGGACAGCTCACCGGCATCCAGCTTGCCCTCTTCTTACCCTTGGTAAACAGGTCGCGCAGACTTCATTATTCTGAATCAGCAGCGCGGCCGCCGGCAGGGACGCGATGGTCTTCTCGTCCAGCTGTCCCCTTATTGCTTTTGATGACTTCTTCTTCAATTTCTGTGCTGCTGTGGCGGCCTCCTGCAAAAGCTGGTCCGCCATTTCCTCAATTCTTTTTCAGTGTATTTTGTTCGGTCATGGATTCTTTCCTCCGTATCCCTTTTAAATTTGAATTTATCTTTTGCGGCCAGCAGCGGATCCATTTTCCCGCCACTGCGCCGTGATGCTCCTCCCGGATGATGCGAATATAGTCCTCCAGTGCCTGTTTTGCCCCGGATACGGATTCCGGTTTCTGCAAAAGCGCCGTCAAGGTGGCTCATTTCTTCCGGCGACAGCTCTCCCGCCAGGCATCCATGCTGTGCCTGCGTCCGGCCCCCTGCTGCCACAGAAGGGCCGTAGATGCGCCCCAGCAGCGGCGAAGGAGAATTCCTCCGGCTGCACCGGCATTTATCGGGAACAGATCGTCGTCCTGCATCAGCAGACGGATAACGCCCTCCTCCGCCAGGCGCTGCGTACATTCTGATAGCGGATGCTGCGGCCGCTGGGGCTGCAGGGCCGATATCGGGTTCATCTCCTGACGCTCCTGCGCCTTTCCGTGCCTTGGCCTGCACCCGCTTGGCGGCCCGCTGGACCTCCATCCGCATGGCCTCCGCCGGCAGGGACGCCGCCTCCGGCGGCCCGGGTGGTATATACCTCCCGTTCCACGGGGTCATTTTTTACAGGGTGTTTCAGACCAATCTCCCCGCGTAGGCGATGCGACCCTTGTCGTCCTTCAGATCATACTTGGACGCGATCTCAGACATCGTGAATTCAATGCCGTTTGCGCTTCCGGAAAGCAGTTGCTCAAAGGCGTCCTTGCCCTGATACTTGATAAAGTCATCGGCGTCTTGCTTTACATAATGTCCATCCACCAATCGCTGCGGCAGACGCAGGACCTTCACGGTGAACTCGCTGTTTCTGCAGCAGCTCCAGCGCCCGGTCCGTGGCCATCTGGCCCGCGCCATCGTTGTCGTAGCACAGCACCAGCTCCCTGGTGAAGCGGCTCAGCAGACGTATCTGCTCCACCGTCAGCGCCGTGCCCATGCAGGCCACCGCGTTGTCGAAGCCCGCCTGGTGCAGGGTCACCATGTCCAAATTGCCCTCACAGAGGATCATGTTGGGCCGCTTGGTCTTTTTGGCCAGGTTCAGCCCGTAGAGCACCCGGCGCTTGCTGTATGCCAGCGTTTCGGTGGTGTTCATGTATTTCGGCTCGGACTTGTCGAGCACACGGCTGCCGAAGCCCACCACGTCGCCCCGCACATCGATGACCGGCAGGATCAGCCGGTTGCGGAACTTGTCGTACAGCCCGCCGTTTTTCCTTCGTTGACCACCAGCCCGGAGGCCAGCAGCTCCTGCTTGGTGAAGCCCCTTTGTCTGTCATGGCGCGGAGCAGCGCGTCCCACTGGTCCCAACGAAGCGCCCATGCCGAAGCGCACCGCGATGCCCCGCCGTATCTGCCGCTTGTCCAGATACGCCTGCACCGCCGCACCCTGCGGAAGCTGCAGCTGGTCGTAGTACCACCGCGCCGCCGCGCGGTTCAGCTCCAGCACCCGCCGCCGCAACCGGTCGGCGTTGCTGCGGGCCTCGTCCTCCGCCGGCAGCTGGGGATGTTGGCTATATCCATGATAAAATTGATGCCAGGAACGCCACCGCCTCCGGGAACGATAGGCCTTCGATCCTCCATGATGAAGGAGGGGGTTTTTTGATGACGCCGCCGCCCAATAGCTGCCGCCCTTGGGCTGCAGAGACACATAGCTGCCTACCACGTCCAAAATATCATTTCGCGCGGCCAGCTCGTCCAAAAAACTCTGGGGAAACGCCATAACCATCCCTCCTTTCCCGGCTGTTGCACAGGCCTGTGCAACAACACTTCTTCACTTAACTTATACGAAGAAAATTCCGATTTCCTCTTTTTCGGACAAAAAAGATTACCCCCGCAGTCTTTCCTGCGGGATAAATTTATAGAAATCACAGGTCCACGATTATCGGCGTGACGCCGATGTGCGGCAGGAAAACATGGAGCAAGTCTTTAGTCTTCAGCCGCAGGGAGCTGGTGTTCCGGCAGGGATGGCAGCCGAACCATTCTGCCTCGGCCACCCGCCGCTCCAGCGCCAGGGTGACACGGCGCTCTGTATCATTCATAAGCCCCAGCACCGAGGCCGAGAACCGGGCGTCACGCCCAGCAGCTGCTGTAGATCCTCCGCAGAGGCAAAGCTAAGTCGGGAGGAGCCGATGACCTTGGAAAAATCCGCCGTGCGGAAGGGCAATCCTCCGGCATGGCCAGCAGGTAGAAGGCGCGCGATTCCGGGGCGTCAGGAGCAGATTCTTGCAGATATGTACACCCAGTGCCAGGCTGATGCCGGCGCAGGCATCCATGTCGTAGGCCGGATCGTGGTCTACACGCTGATAGGGGATCTGCAACGCATCCAGCAGATCATAAACCCGCTGCTCCACAGGCTCCCTGATATCGTCCTGGGGGCCGTCCGGAAAAAACGGAAGAGATATTCATGGTCATTCTCCTTTGCCAGCAGCTTTTCACCTGCACGGAAAAAATATCTCCAGCGCCTACGGTGAGGATCAGGTCCCCGGCTGGGCAATTTGCGCCAGCGTGTCCGCCACCTGATCCAGTGTGGAGCAGTAGATGGCACCGGGGATCTCAGCGGCCAGCTGGCTGGAGGAAATGCCGATGTCATTGGTTTCCCGGGCGGCGTATATCTCAGCCAGAATGGCCATATCCGCCAGCTTCAGCTCCCGGACAAAGTCGCTCAAACAGCGCCTGGTGTGCGGGTGTAGGTATGGGGCTGGAAGGCGCAGATGATCCGCTGATAGGGCATGGCTAGCGGGCGGTGGTCAGCAGTGCGTGAAGCTCCCCGGGATGATGTGCGTAGTCATCGTAACACATCGGCAGCCGTGATAGGTGCCCTTATACTCAAACCGGCGGCCCGCGCCGGTAAAGCTGCCAGGCCCTCCTCCACGGCTTTTGCCGCAGATGCCCAGCACATAGGCGGCAGCGGCGGCAGCCAGAGCGTTGAAATGTTGTGCTTACGCGGCCACAGCCAGGGCGACATGGGCATAGAATTTCGCCGTGGATCATAACGTCAAATTCGGGCAGACCGTCGTCCAGCCAGATGTGGTCCGCCCGGCAGTCGGCCTTCGGTCTGTGGACGGAGAACCAGAACACAGGATGCGCCAGTCCCTTGACCGCGTCCATGGCTCCCGGGTCGTCCGCGTTGGCAATGACAAAGCCGTTCCTGGGGCACCAAATCTGCAAAGGCATGGAAAGGAATGTTGGATGTCTCCCAGATCCTTGAAAAATCCAGATGGTCGGCTTCCACATTCAGAATGACGGCGACAGTGGGATAAAAGCTGAGAAAACTGTTGCAGTATTCGCAGGATTCCAGAATGATGGTGTCCCCCTGTCCCACCCGGTAGCCGGAGTGCAGCAGGGGCAGCGTGCCGCCGATCATGACAGTGGGATCCTGCTCGGCCGCCATAAAGATGTGGGTGGACATGGAGGTGGTGGTGGTTTTGCCGTGAGTGCCGGAGACGCACAGAGCGTTGGGGTATTTCCGCATCAGGGCACCCCATGCCTGCGCCCGCTCGTAGACGGGGATGCCCGGGTCACCGCGCCGGAGATCTCCGGGTTATCGTCGTGAATGGCAGCCGTGCGGATGACCAACTGCGCATTTTGCAGGTTATCTGCGGAATGGCCCACGGCAACGGGGATGCCCAGGAACGAAGGTGCCTCACAGTATCGCTGTCTGACATATCCGAGCCCTGCACCCGCAGGCCCATGCCATGCAGCACCTCCGCCAACGGACACATGGACACGCCGCCGATGCCGGACAATGGACCCGGACACCGGGCTTGAGAAAGTTTTTGAAATCCACTGTGGGATGCATCATATCAAATTGCCTCCTAAAGACGGAATCGCTCTGAAATTGCTTTTTTTCATAAAATATATTATAATACGAATCAAAGGGAAGTGCAACACCCAATGCCTGCGTCGGAGGATAGATTATGAGCCGAGAACAAGCGCAAAGCATCCTTAAAACCATCGAGGGATGGGGTTATCGCGCCCTATTTGGTGGGCGGCTGTGTCCGGGACCTGCTGCTGGGCCGCGAGCCTGAGGATTGGGACATTGCCTCCGCCGCCCGGCCACGAGCAGATCATGGAGATTTTCGGTGCGGCGGCTTTTCCAACGGGGCTGAAGCATGGCACCGTCACGGTAAAGGCCGCAGATGGAGCTTATGAGATCACGACCTTCCGCACGGACGGAAGCTATTCCGATGGACGCCATCCGGATGCAGTAAAATTTGCTAAAACCATTGATGAAGACCTGGCCCGGCGAGACCTGACCATCAATGCCATGGCTCTGGACAGCGTCGGGAATATTGTGGATCCCTTTGATGGGGCAGGTGACCTGAAGCGCCGAGTGGTCCGTTGCGTGGGCGATGCCCGGGAGCGTTTCCGGGAGGATGCGCTGCGCATCCTGCGGGCTATGCGCTTTGCCTCAGTGTTGGGCTTTTCTGCGGAGGCGGCCACAAACCTGGCCATTCACAGCCAGGCAGAGCTATTGGAGCGGATTGCCGCCGAGCGCATCCTGGTGGAAATGAACAAGCTTCTGTGCGGTCAACGCTGCAAGGAAGTACTGCTGGATTATCCGGATGTGCTGGGAATTTTTATTGCCGGAGCTGCTGCCTTGCGTCGGCTTTTCACAGCAAAACGTTCATCACTGCTATGATATTTATACGCACACGGCTTATGCCGTAGATGCCATCCGGCCGGAGCCGATCCTGCGCTGGACCATGCTGCTGCATGATATTGGAAAGGTAAATACCTTTACAGTAGATCCGGCGGGCCAAGGGTCATTTTACGGGCACCCCGGGTCAGCGGGGATATGGCGGAGGAGATCTGTGCCCGGCATTAGGATGCGAAAAAAGGATCGGGAGGACATCGTGACCCTGATCCGCTGGCATGATAAGAATATCCCGTTAACAGAAAGCGAGAGCATCGGCACAGCTATGCTTGCACTGGGGGGAGGAGAATTTCCGGCGGAAAATGACCTTCAGGCCCGGGATATTCCGGACGGAAATTTTGGCAGGCTGCGGCGGCACGCCCTGTCTGCAGCGGGATCGGCCGCCGGATAAAACCTTTGGCTCTGGGCAAACGGGAACGGACAGCCCCTGCAAAGCGGCTGCTGCAGCTTTGCAGGAGCGCGGGCCGCTACTTCCATAGGTTCAGGTATCCGGCATCCCGCAGCTGCTTGAGAAAGAGGACAGCATGGAAACAGGATCATCCCTCCCACGCCGAGGGCGCAAAAAAGCCGATATACATGGCTATCAGCGCCGCCAAAGGCGGAAGATTGACCTGAGCTGCCATGACCTTAGGCTCCAAAAAGCTGCGTACCAGTGAGATCACGGCATAGAGAATCCCCAGGGCGATGGCCTTAGGCATCTGCTGCAGCAGCAGCACACACCACCGCCCAGGGCAGCAGGACCGTACCGGTTCCGAACACAGGCGGGCATCGATGACAGCGATAACGGCAGCCAGCGGCAGGGCATACGGCTGCCGGATGATGACAAATCCCGCCAGAAGCTCGGCGAAGGTCACGCTCAGGAGGATGCACTGCGCCTTGAACCATTTAGCCAGGGGTGGAGAGCAGATTTTTCTTTACGCCTCCGGCTTTCGTAGCTTTTGCGTGGCGGCAGCTGACGTCGTAAAAACGCCATAACTGAAGGAATCGGCTCGCTGTAAAGAATATAGCCAGTACAGTGGTGGCTGCAAATAAAAACGCGGAGGGAAGACTCGACAAAGCGTCTGCGGCGGCGCTGACACACCGGGCGGAGAATCGGGCAAACCAGGAGGATATCTGCTGCGACACGTCGTCTATGGCCGCTGCATCCACCCTTGCATGCTCTGCGGGGGCACGAGGCACAGAACTGCTCCAGCCGCCGCTGCATGGCCGAAAAGTAGGCCGGAAGCTCTGCCAGATACTGGGGGAGCGCCCTGAACAGCCGAACGGTCTGCTGCATCAGGTTCATCAGCAGCACCGTCAAAACGGCAAACAGCAGCGCCAGCAGCACAAAGGACAGTATCGCTGAGATAAATCCCCGCCGCGAGCCGCAGCTTTTCCCGCAGAAAACAGACTGTCGGCTCCATGATGCTGGCAACGCCCAGCGCCAGAAGAAAGGGCAGCAGCCAGAGAAGCACATACCGAATGCCGACCCAGCACAGCAGAAGGACCAGTCCCCAGTATATGACCGTACTTATAAATTTTCGATGCTTTTCCGACATATATGCCTCCGGTACCGTGAACATACTTGCATACAGTGCCAAATATATGATATTATATCGAAAAAAACCACAGTTTATTCGGGGAGTAAATCATGAGCAAGAAAAAATATTATATAGTTTCTGAGGATGCCCTGCCGGATATTTTTATCAAAGTGGCAGAGGCAAAGCGAATGCTGCAGGTAGGTGAGGCCCAGACGGTGGGAGAGGCGGCCAGACTATGAACATCAGCCGCAAGCGCATTTTATAAATACAAGGACGCTGTGCAGCCGTTCCAGGATATGAAGGCAGGCCGCATCATTACATTCTACGCCCTGCTCAAGGACAACCCGGGAGTGCTGAGCAACTACCTGTCTATTTTTTGCCAATTCCGGCGCAAATATTCTGACCATCAACCAAACTATCCCCACGAATGGCTGCGCCGGTGTAACCATTTCCGCAGAGACCAGCGATATGAACGAGGGGCTGGACGAGATGGTCGCCGGCATATCCGGCGCCATGGGCGTTCTGAAATGTGAAGTCCTTGCAGGATGATCAAAAAAAAAGCACCGGGAACACCCGGTGCTTTAGCGTGTTAAAAAGCCTCGCAGAGTTTGCCGCCCGGAGGCGGCAAAAATCACCAATCAGTTTCTCTCGCGACCTGTGCGTGAGAGAAAATATCCCTCAGGCTGTCAATTGTGGAATTTGTCCGTCAGAGACGGACAAATTATTAAAAAGCAGACTGCAAGCCTCTAGTCGGAAAAACCCGGAGGGTTTTCGACATCTACAAGCACCGGGAACACCCGGTGCTTTTTTCATGCTTGCGCTTGCGGAAAGTGTTTCAGCGGGATATCCAAATCCCGCGCGATCTTTGGCGTATCGGTCCTCCTCGCTGAAAATACAGCCACAGTATTTCTGCATGTATAACCCCAGCTCTCTGGCCTGCCGCTGACCGGTTCGGAAACCCCGGCCGAAATCCCGATAGAGAAATTTCACGCCCCATTTCGATCCGGCCCGGGCGGCAATCTCTGCCATGCGTTCATGCTGCTGGTAGGGGCTGACGAACAGGGTAGATGTAAAGGAATCGAAGCTGTTTTCAGCGCAAATCGGGCAGCCTGCTCCAGGCGCATTTCGTAGCATGTTCCGCGCCGGTGCTCAATGTCCCCAGCAACGGCGCACACAAAATCCCCGTAGTCCGTACTCCTCCTGCACGATCAGCTCCATGCCGATCATCCCGGCGTAGCTGATGAGTGTGTCACGCCGGGCCTTGTACTCCTGATAGGGGTGAATATTGGGATTGAACCAATAGGACACCGGCTCGATCCCCTCCGCGCGAAGCTGCTCCACGCAGGAAACGGAGCACGGCGCGCAGCAGGTGTGCAGCAGTGTTTTCATGATTTCGTCTCCCCTATTTTTTCGGTTTGAATTTACCCAAGAATTTATGGATTCTGCCGCCGTTCGCCACGCCGTAAGACCAGTCGGAAATGGCAAAGAAACGGTGATAGACCTTTTTGGAAGGGCTGGTTGACATAGGCGTCGAAGAAGGCAGCCCGCTCTCTGGGAGGATTAGAGGTGCCCGAAAGGGCCGGATTGCCCGCAATGGCTTCCTCAAGAGAACGTTTTTGGCGGTGCAGTGGTACGAGATCCAATATATGGGCACCCTTCACGGTGTTGATGAGCAGCAGGGAGACCCCCCGCTTTTTTCTGCGCTGGCTCAAAGTCCGCCGGCAGGCTCTGAAATGAGCCCATAGAAAGCATCTGCTACCCGATTGGTGCCCCGGCAGGTGCAGTGGTAGCACGACGGACGCAGAAACAGTCCCCGAACAGGCCCCGCCCATAATCCGACTTCAAAAGCGGCGCATCATACTGGCCTCCGCCCTCAAAATCCACCACGAATCGGAAATCGCTGCCGGATGTCTTCTTGCAGAACTGGATCGCCTTCACCGGGCGCTGCTTGATATAGTGCATGGCATCCACCATTTTGCTCCATACTCCCGGGAGGGAACGCCGCTGCACAATGTGTCCGCTGTCAGGAGCAGATCAGGGGATTCACCCAAGTACCTGTAAAGCCCTTCGACTTGACACGGCGTTCCGGTGAAAAACACAAAACGTCCCCGATCCAGATAGTAGCGCACCTGCTGGAAGCATTCGCCCATATCGCTTTGAACCAGCTTTGTTCCCCCATGAGGCGAGGCAGCTCCTCTTTACTCTGGACGGATGTGTGTACCACGCGCATATCCCCATCCATGGCTGCGCCGAAACCACGCCGCCGGACTCCAGCACAAAGGAGGCGATGGCCGCGAAAAGCGCCGCCGCAGGTGGACTGCTCCCGCAGCGCGTCATCCTCGTTCCAAACTGCAAAGGCTGTAGGGTCAGGGCGAAGCTCGCGGTTTTTCAGCGCCGGGCAAATATGTGTACAGTGGCCGCAGAACACGCAGGCGTCCGTGATCTCCGGATATAAAAAGCCCTCCCGGTCCGGAACCATCCGGATGGCGGCGCGGGGACATCCGCTGGCACAGGCGCTGCAGCCTGTGCAGTGTTCCCTTGGCGCAAGGCGGGGCGTAGCGGAAGAACTCATAGCCTTACCTCCCGATTTTTTTGTCATTATAGCATCTTATTCAGCATAAGGCAATAAAACTATTTCCACTCCAGCTCAAATTGAGCCGGGAAGGAGTGAAAGAATCTCGGTCGCTCTTGCTATTTTTTATAAATCTCTGCTATACTGGCATAAATTATTGGGTGGAGGTTTTCTATGCGGATTCTGGGCATCGACCCGGGGTTGCGATCGTTGGATTCGGACTCATTGAGTCGGGCCCCGGGGTGCAGCGGATGCTGCAGTATGGGGGTCATCACCACTCCCGCAGGCCAGCCCCTGGCCGCACGTCTTGCCCAGATCGGGCGGGACATGACGGAGCTGATCGAAACGCTTGCACCAGATGAAATGTCCATTGAGGAGCTGTTTTTCTCTAAAAATATTACCACCGGCATTGCCGTGGCCCATGCCCGTGGCGTGATCCTGTGCGCGGCGGAGGAGCAGGCGATCCCCATCTACGAATATACCCCCATGCAGGTGAAGCAGGCCGTGGTGGGCTATGGCCTGGCGGATAAAAAGCAGGTCATGGATATGACGAAACGTCTGCTGAAGCTGAAGGCCGTGCCCCGGCCGGATGATGCCGCTGACGCCCTGGCCATCGCCCTGTGCCATGCCCGCAGCGCCACAAGTTTGCTGCGGCGGAGAGACCCCAATGTGAAGGAAACCGTATAAAAAGTAAGGGAGAGGTCCCATGTTTTACTATCTGAATGGTACTGTGGCGGAAATCGGCCCCAACCTGGCCGTGATTGACTGCTGTGGTGTCGGCTATTCCTGCACCACTACCAACTATACCCTGGCCCAGCTGAAAAAAGGGGAGAAGGCCAAGCTCTACACATACCTCCATGTGCGAGAGGAGATTTTTGACCTGTACAGCTTTGCCTCCCAGGCGGAGCTGAGCAGCTTCAAGATGCTTATCGGCGTTTCCGGTGTGGGACCCAAGGCGGCGCTTGCGATCCTCTCCTCCGGGACACCGGATCAGTTGGCTCTTGAGCATCGTCACGGGGGACGAAAAAGGCCCTCACCGGCGTGCCGGGCATCGGAAGAAGATTGCCCAGCGCATTATCCTGGAGCTGAAGGACAAGCTGGCCAAGGAGCAGGGGAGCTTTGATACCCGGGCTGGCGCCCCTATCGCCGGTTTCCCACCGGGGGTAAGACCCAGGAGGCAGCCTCCGGCCCTGGCGGTGCTGGGCTATTCCTCCCAAGATTTGATCTGCCGGTGGTGTCCACTTTTCACGCTCATCGGCGCGACGACGCGCGCGGGTCAGCTCTCCGCGCCGCTGCGTGACCGCTTCGGCGTCACGCTGCGCCTGGAGCTTTACACGCCCGAGGAGCTTGCGAAGATCGTCACGCGCTCGGCGAGCATCCTGAATGTCGACATCGACCCGACGGGCGCGCTCGAGATCGCGCGCCGCTCGCGCGGCACGCCGCGTATCGCGAACCGCATGCTGCGCCGCGTGCGCGACTTTGCGGATGTGCGGGCCGACGGCGTCATCACGAAGGAGGTCGCGGACGAAGCGCTCCGCGCGCTCGAGATCGACGACCTCGGATTAGACCCCATCGACCACCGGATGATGCACGCCATCATCGAAAACTACGGCGGCGGCCCTGTTGGCATCGAGACGCTGGCGGCGACCATCGGCGAGGAAGCCGTCACGCTGCTGGACGTTTACGAGCCGTATCTCATGCAGCTCGGCTTTTTGCAGCGCACGCCGCGCGGGCGCTGCGTCACGCGCAAGGCATATGAGCACTTAGGCCTCTCCGTGCCGAAGAGCATGGACGAAGTGCCGGAACAGCTTAGTCTATAAATGCAAACTACTTTACGGCAAAACTTCAAATCTTTTTGAGAAGAGGAATCAAAATCATGGGAAAACTGTTTGGCACCGACGGCATTCGCGGCGTTGTGGGAGAAAATCTCACGGCTGATCTCGCGTTCCGTACGGGCAAGGCCATCGCGGCCGTTTTGAAGGAAGAAAAGGGCAGAAAGCCGGTCATCACCATCGGCAAGGACACGCGCATTTCGTCCGATATGCTCGAAAGTGCGCTGATCGCGGGTATCTGCTCCGTCGGCGGCGACGTGATGCCGTTCGGTGTGCTGCCGACTCCGGCGGTCGCGTACCTGACCGTGCTCAAAGGCGCGGATGCGGGCATCGTGATCTCCGCCTCGCACAACCCCTACGAGCACAACGGCATCAAGGTCTTCAACGAAAAGGGCTACAAGCTGCCCGACGCGATCGAAGAGCAGGTCGAAGAAAAAATTCTCACCGACATCTATCCCGCCGCGACGCACGGCGAGATCGGCGTCCTGCGCCACGGTCTGCGGCAGTCGCGCGAGGCGTACATCGACCATTTAGCTGGCACGATCGAAGGAGACCTGTCCGGCCTGCGCGTGCTGGTCGATTGCTCGAACGGCGCGTCGTCCGCGACGGCACCGGAGCTCTTTGGCCGCTTCCGCTGCTTCTGTGACTTTATCCACCGCGAGCCGGACGGCGTGAACATCAACGACCACTGCGGTTCGACGCATCTCGACGACCTTGCACAAAAGGTCGTCGCGGGCGGCTATGACATCGGCGTCGCGTTCGATGGCGATGCGGACCGCTGCCTGCTCGTCGACGAGCAGGGCGGCGTTATCGACGGCGACAAGGTGCTTGCCGTCTGCGGCTCGGACATGAAGCGCCGCGGGAAGCTCTCGGGCGGCACGATCGTTGCGACGGTGATGTCGAACCTCGGCCTTCACGAGTTCTGCCGCGAAAACGGCGTCGGCCTCGTCTGCACGAGCGTGGGCGACCGCAACGTGCTTGAAAAGATGAATGAGTGCGGCTACAAGCTTGGCGGCGAGCAGTCGGGCCACACGATCTTCACCGACTACGCCACGACCGGCGACGGTCAGCTGACGGCGCTTCAGTTCCTCGACGTGCTCGCGCGCAGCGGGAAGAAGGCCTCTGAGCTTGCGTCCCTCTGCCCGCAGTATCCGCAGGTGTTGCTCAACGTCGCCGTTTCGCATGAGCGCGGCGTCAAGGATGCCATCATGGCATCCGATGCACTCTCCGCGGCCATCGCGGAGGAGGAGGGGAAGCTCTCCGGCGAGGGACGCGTGCTCGTCCGCCCGAGCGGCACGGAAGCGCTCATCCGCGTCATGGTTGAGGCAAAAACAGAACAAATCGCCCTTCTTGCGGCCGAGAATTTGGTCAATGTGATAAAAATGCTGTAAAATCGTTAGCGCTAATACTGAATTTTCGTAAATACTTGACAAAACCTGAGCACAGAAGGTATAATACATGCAGTATCATCAGAGTGAGAGCCATCATAAAGAGCTTGCAGCCTGCACGGATGAGCAGCTGTGCGCCATGGCCGCCGCGGGCGACAGGGAAGCAGAAGAGCTTCTTGTCACGCGGTATTACGGAATGGTGCGCGCGTGTGCGCGTCCGCTTTTCCTCGCCGGCGGCGACGGGGAGGATCTGATTCAGGAGGGCATGTTCGGTCTCATTCAGGCGATACGGGAGTATGACGCTGACAAGGCGGCGTCGTTTCACACCTATGCAGAGATCTGCATTCGCAACCGCCTGTTCTCCGCGCTCCGTGCCGCCTCCCGCGGCAAGCATTATCCGCTGAACGAATCCATATCCCTTGATACCCCTTCCTTTGACAGTTCTTCTTACACCGCCGGTACTTTAGACCCCAGCCACACAGACCCCGAGCTCCTCATTGCGGAGCGGGACCACGTGGAGAGCTTACTCGAAAGTACCCGCAAGCAGTTGTCCGAGTTCGAGGCGAAGATCTTAGGGTACTATTTGGAAGGCCTTTCCTGTCACGAGATCGCAAAGGCCGTGGGCAAGTCTCCGAAGTCGGTGGACAACGCCGTGCAGCGCGTTCGCCGCAAGGCTGCGCAGCACATTTTTTCCGGCGATATCAGCAAACGCTGAACGCATATATTTTTTTCTGATTCAAAGAGAGGGTAAAATCATGTACGAAGACAAGACTTTAGTTTGCAAAGAGTGCGGCAAAGAGTTCGTGTTCACTGCCGGTGAGCAGGAGTTCTACGCGGAGCGCGGCTTCCAGAACGAGCCCCAGCGCTGCAAGGCCTGCCGCGACGCTCGCAAGAACGCCGCCCGTGGTCCCCGCGAGTACTTCACCGCTGTCTGCGCTGCTTGCGGCGGCGAGGCCAAGGTTCCCTTCGAGCCCAAGTCTGACCGTCCGGTCTACTGCAGCGAGTGCTTCGCCAAGATGCGCGCTGAGCAGTAATTCTTGTAAACGTTTTGATCGAAAGACGTCCGCTAATGCGGGCGTCTTTCTTTTTTGGCTTTATGGCAGCTTCTTTTTTCATATTTCCTATTGAAAAAGTGCGAAAAATGGGATAAACTATTTTCAGCAATTTTCACGGAGGTGAATCAAACATGATCGAAATTAAGCGCGACACTATCATCGGTGACATTCTGGACGTTGCGCCGCAGACCGCGCCGATCTTCCTGTCGATCGGCATGCACTGCCTGGGCTGCCCCAGCTCCCGCGGTGAGACGGTGGAAGAGGCCTGCATGGTCCACGGGATCGACGTGGAGAAGCTGCTGGCTCTCGTGAACGAAGAGGCCAACAAGCCTGTCAAGGAATAAGAAAAGGACGCATACGGGTCTTCCGTATGCGTCTTATTCGCTCAGCGAAAGGAGGGCGGCGGTGGAAAAGGAATTACAGCTTCAGCCGCGGCTGCAATGCCTCGCAGATCTTGTGCCGCAGGGCGCGAGACTGGCCGACGTCGGCACCGACCATGGGTATCTTCCCGTGTGGCTTTTGCAGCACGGGCGCATTGAAAGCGCCATTGCGTCGGATATCAACGCGCTGCCGCTTGACCACGCGCGCGCGACAGCGCGAGAATACGGCGTGACGGAGCGCATGGATTTTCGCCTCTGCCCGGGCCTTGCGAAGATCAAAGCAGAGGAGTGCGACGCCATCGCTATCGCCGGCATGGGCGGCGAGACGATCCTCGGTATTCTCGAGGCCGCGCCCTGGACGCATGAGGACGTGCATACGCTCATTTTGCAGCCGCAGACAAAGGTCGACCTTCTGCGCTGTTGGCTCTGCGGGCACGGCTACCGCTTTTTGAGCGAGACGCTCGTGCGCGACAAGGAGCAGCTTTACGTCGTCTTCCGTGTGAGAGCGGGGATGGGGCAGGAGCTGAGCGAAGCGGACGCGCTGACGGGCTTATTGCTGCGGTCCGACCCGCTGTACGGCGAATACCTGTCGCAGCATCTTATAAAGCTCAATCGGGCGAGAGACGGCCTCGCCGTCTCGTCGCTCGCAGATAAGGAGGCGCGTATCGCGCATCTTGAAAATCTCATCGAAGAGATCGAGAGAAGAAAAGGGGAGTGGGAACATGGCAACGGTATATGAGATCGAACAGAGGCTCTTTTCCTGGGCGCCGCGCGAGAGCGCGATGGACTGGGACAATGTCGGCCACCTCGTCGGCGATCCCGAGCAGGAGGTCGAGCGCATTTTAGTCGCGCTCGATATCACCGAGCGCGTGGTGCAGGAGGCCATCGACTGCGGCGCGCAGCTCATCGTGTCCCACCATCCGGTGATGAACGTGCGCTGGCACGAGCGCGAGATGCAGACCCTTCGGCCCGACACGCGCCTCGGCGGCGTTTTGACCACACTCGTCAAAAACGACATTTCCGCCATCTGCATGCACACGAATCTGGATGCTGCGGACGGCGGCGTGAACGACTGTCTGGCCAAAAAACTGGGCCTTAACGATGTTTTTTTGCTCAACGACGAAAAAATCGGGCGTATTGGCACACTTTCCTGCGAAAAAGGGCTTGAAGAGTTCCTGCGGGATGTGATAGAATTACTCGGCTGCGGCGGCTTGCGCTATTGCCGCGGCAGCGGGCGGGTGCACCGCGTAGCCGTCGGCGGCGGCGCGTGCGGCGAATACATCCCGCAGGCCATTGCGCAGGGCTGCGATACGTTCGTGACGAGCGATCTGCGCTACAACGATTTTCTGGATACGCGGGGACTCAACCTGATCGACGCGGGGCATTTTCCGACGGAGAACGTCGTCTGCCCGGCGGTCAAGGCGTATTTGGAGGAGCATTTCCCCGAGGTGAAAACCGTAATATCGACGTCGCACAGAGACGTCATTCAATACTATCTGTAAGGAGAGATCACATCATGTCCGGACATTCCAAGTGGCACAATATTCAAAAGACGAAGGGCGCGGCTGACGCCAAGCGCAGCGCCGCCTTCACCAAGATCGCCAAGGAGATCATCGTCGCCGTCAAGCAGGGCGGCTCGGGCGATCCGAATAACAACTCCCGTCTCGCGACCGTCATCGCCAAGGCGAAGGCTGCCAACATGCCCAACGACAACATCAAACGCACCATCGACAAGGCGCTCGGCTCGGGCAACACTGACAACTACGAGTCCGTCACCTACGAGGGCTACGGCCCCGGCGGCGTGGCCGTCATCGTCGAGGCACTGACCGACAACCGCCAGCGCACCGCGCCGGAGGTCCGCCACTACTTCGATAAGTACGGCAAGGGCATGGGCGCGCAGGGCTGCGTCAGCTGGTCGTTCGACCGCCATCGCCAAAAGGCTTGCTGCAAATACGATGCCAAATGCTTGCCAGTGAATTGTCTGCAGCTTGATGAAAAAAAGATCAACGGATCATTCTGGCGCTTCTATACGAATTTCCCCTACAAGAGCTGGATGTATTTTTTCCCCGTCATTGGGTAGATTCACTTCCGAAGAGCACCCCATCAAAAGGGGCTGGTGGAGCTGGTTTTCAAGCAGGGGAACAGACTCACGCATATGCACGGCAGATGGAGGATTGGATCAGGCTTGGAGACCAGTGACCTGGTTCGGGCTAAAATGCTGCAGATGGACTTGGGACAGGGAAAAACGGCGCTGGAAATCCAGCCACCCCACCCTTATTTTACAAAACTGTTATTAGTAAGGTGATCAGCTTTACAGTTAAGGATGACGGCGACCTGATGAACTTATTGACCGATTTATCCCAGGTCCGACAAAAATATGACAAGGTTGCTCCGGCCCCTGCAGGATGCCTACCGCACCGGCTTTATGGTATCGTGGCTCGGGCTGGATGAATTGGCCTTAGAGGATCGGAGATCGTCCGGCAAGGGGACGCTATAGCCTTAAAATGAAGACCAGTGCACCCTCCATCCACATGATTCGGGCAGACATCGAGACCACAGTCTCACCTATTGTTGGAGACGAAAAGCAATCCGAGGACATGGTGAATTACCTGCTGCAGCAGTTTGGGGACACCAACAAGCTTTGGCAATCAATATTTTGGCCCGCAGCTTTAATGAGATCGTGGGGGGATGACCTGCAGGCCAAGCTGAAACGGATGCCGGAGCCTGCCCAGAAAAAAAAAATGCAGGAAGCCCTGGGCGTATCATCAATGAGGAGGCGGAGGCTTGATCTGTATAATACTGTAAAAGGCAGCTAATTTTACAGCATACAAAGGCGGATGCATAAGGCGTCGATCTTGTGTTTATAAAAACCGTGGTATGATGAAAAAAAAGGAGGACTTGCATGCTTGCTATTGACATAGGGAAATTCCAACATCAGTGTGGGCCTGTTCGGAAAGGGAAGGGACCTGAAGTTCCTGGCGTCTATCGACACGGACAGCCGCAAGACCGCCGATCAGATCCAGCATTGATCTGATGAACCTATTCGCCCTATGCAGCTATGACATCCATGAAGTCACCGGGGCCATCTTTTCCAGCGTCGTTCCCGGAATAAATTTTTATGATGCACAAGGCTCTGACTCGCCTGCTGGGGGCCCATGGTGGTGGTACCGGCATTAAAACGGGGCCTGAATATCCGGATGGAGTTCATAATCAGCTTTGGCACCGACCTGGTGGCCAATGCCGTGGCCGCCGTGGAGAAATACCAAGCCCCATTATTTATGATCGAGATGGGCACGGCCACCACCATTTCCTATATTTCCGGCAAAAAGACCTACGAGGAGGCATGATGTTTCCCAGGGGTGAGGCTGTCGCTGGATGCCCTGTCCGGAGCACTCGGCACTGCTGCAGAATGTTGCGCTGCAGCACCCGACCAAAAACCTCATCGGCAAAAACACCGAGGACTGTATGCGCAACGGCATCGTCTACGGCGGCGGGGATGCTGGACGGTATCATTGACCGCATGAAGGAGATCATCCCCGGTGAAAACCCCACCATTGTAGCCACCGGCAGCGCGCCCCGTCATTGTGCGCTACTGCCGCAATCAGATCATTTACGATAAGTATCTGCTGATGGAGGGTCTGCAGCTGATTTATCTGAAGAACAGGGAAAAAAAAAAAATACGAACAGGGCTTTGCAGCCGTTTGGCTGCTGGCCCTGTTGTTAAGTTTATTTAATGCAGATCACTTTGCAAGCACTTTCTTCAGCTTGGCAAACCGGGGCAGGGAATCCTGCTTGGCAGATCCGGCTCTCCCTGGATCAGCGGCAGAGCATACTCAATAAAGCGGTGGGTGACGCCGGTGCCATCCTCGTTGATCCACTCCCGGGGAATCTTCTTCTCCACGTTGGCCACCTCCATCAGCGGTACCAGCTTGGTTTTGCAGGCGTAGTGCCCGTTCTGAATGCCACGCTCGAAGGCGATCATGCGGCCGTTGATGCCTGCAATGGCGTTCTCCACGGCGGCCTTACCGGCCATAAAGGACTCCTCAATGTCTGTTTCGGAGGCCAGGTGTGCGCCGCAGCGCTGCAGCAGATTCAGCTCGATTCCACGGACCTTGGCGCCGGTCTCCTCCTTAATGACCTCCGCCAGGATGGCGGCCAGACCACCCATCTGCGCGTGGCCGAAGCCATCTGTTTTTCTCCACCTTGGCATGGATACAAAGCCGCCGTCTGCATAGTGGATGCCCTCGGACACCGCCACCAGGCAGTTGCCCTTTTTTTTCGGCATAGACCCGCTTGACATCCTCAATGAACTTTGGGCATGTCAAAGTCCGTCTCCGGCAGATAGATCAGATCCGGCCCCGCCCCATACTCACTGGCCAGGGCGGAAGCTGCGGCCAGCCAGCCGGCATGGCGGCCCATGATCTCCATGATGACGATCATGCCGGTGTCGTACACATGGGAGTCAGATACTCCATAATAGACGTGGCGATGTACTTGGCGGCGGAGGCGTAGCCGGGGCAGTGATCCGTGCCGTAAAGGTCGTTGTCAATGGTTTGGGTACGCCCATAACTCGGCACTCATAGCCCACGGACTGCATGTACTGATTGATCTTGTTGCAGGTGTCCATGGGTCGTTTCCGCCGTTATAGAAGAAAGCGCACATCGTATTTCTTAAATATTTCCAGGATCCGCTTGAAATCCGTGTCGTCCACAGCGGGGTCTGCCAGCGGCTTATAGCGGCAGGATCCCAAAGCAGAGGAGGGAGTGTACTTCAGCAGGCGCAGCTCCTCGGGATCCTCCTGGCCCATATCGAAAAGTCGGTCGTTCAATACACCTTTGATGCCGTGCTCGGCACCCAAAACCCTGGTGATGACGCCACTTTTCAGCGCCGTGTCAATGACACCGTAGGCACTGGCGTTGATAACGGAAGTGGCCACCGGATTGGCCGATGATACAGGCGCCTTTGAGAACATTCATGAAATAAACTCCTCCTAAAACAAAATGTATTAGAATATTTTACGACTTTTTACTGAATCTATATTACCATAAAACTTCCAAAATGTAAACATAACCCTTGCAAATTTATATTTCTGTGGTAGAATTAAAAAAGGAAATTATAGATTTAAAATGATACAGGGGTAATGATGCTAAGCAAATAGAAAGTGCAAGCTTGAATTAAAAGCTATCGGCCATCAGTTGGAAATTCCACTGGAAGCATAGCAAGTCGATATCTATCAAGAATGCTTGGATTATGTGTCGATACAAAGAGCTTAGAAAACTATAAAATGGCAAGTAAAGAAACCGTTGATGCGCATATGGAAATGTATTATAAGGCAATTAGGGAAATGGCTTTCAAATCAGAGTTTTAAAATTTATTGAAAAGGAGATATATCTATGCCACTGGTTACTTCTAAGGAAATGTTCGAAAAAAGGCCTATAAGGGCGGCTACGCCATCGGTGCATTCAATGTAAACAATATGGAGATCATTCAGGGCATCACCGGCGCCGCCTCCAAGCTCAATGCCCCGGTGATTCTGCAGGTGTCCAAGGGCGCCCGGGCTTATGCCAACCGCACCTATCTGATGAAGCTGGTGGAGGCCGCCGTCATTGAAACAGGTCTGCCTATCTGCCTGCACCTGGATCATGGCGACAGCTTTGAGCTGTGCAAGAGCTGCATTGACGACGGCTTCACCTCTGTGATGATCGACGCATCCTCCAAGCCCTTTGCTGAGAATATCGCCCTGACCCGCCAGGTGGTGGAATATGCCCACGATCATGGCGTGGTGGTAGAAGCTGAGCTTGGCACTCTCGCCGGCATTGAGGACGAGGTAAAATGTCTCCGCCGAGGATTCGTCCTACACTCGTCCCGAGGAGGTTCAGGAATTTGTGGATAAGACCGGTTGCGACTCCTGGCTATCGCTATCGGTACCAGCCACGGTGCTTACAAGTTCAAGCCCGGTACTAAGCCCCAGCTGCGCTTCGATGTGCTGGAGGAGGTGGAGAAAAGCTTCCCGGCTTCCCCATCGTGCTGCATGGCTCCTCCTCCGTGCCCCAGGAATTTGTGGCGAAAATCAACCAGTACGGCGGCAATATGCCCGGCGCTATCGGCGTACCGGAGGATCAGCTGCGCAAGGCTGCATCCATGGCTGTATGTAAGATTAACATCGACTCTGACCTGCGTCTGGCCATGACTGCGTCCATACGGGAGTACATGGCACTGCATCCTGATCATTTGATCCCCGCCAGTATCTCAAGCCTGCTCGCCAGGCCATTGAGGACATGGTAGCCCATAAAATCGTGGACGTGCTGGGCTGCGATGGCAAAGCATTCTGATCAAGCATTATTAAAAATGTCCCTCGCCTTTTTTGGGGCGAGGGGACATTTTTTTCTTGCCCGAATTTGACGTATTTCACACCCTCATAGCGATATAATCAAGCAGGAGCAGGGGAGGTGAGACCCATGTGCATCTACATAGATCGGGTGTTTGCCTTAAATCTGGCGGTGGATTACCTGCTGTTGCTAACAGCAGCCAGGTTGGCGGGTACACCTTTGCGGCGTCTGCGGTTCTTTCTGTGCGGCGCAGCAGGCGGGCTATACGCGATCGCCGTATTCTTGCCGGGTCTGAGCTGGCTGGCCCATCCGGCCGGAAGGCCATCGCAGGCGCAGCTTTAGCCTGGGCAGCCTTCGGCCGGGAGCGGCGGCATACGCTGAAGCTTATGGGACTATTTTTCCTCCTTTCCGGGGCATTGGCCGGTGTGATCCTTGCGTTGGGATTCTGCATTGGTGCCCCGGGCTCCTTTGGAAAAAAATCTATCGGGCGGAGATTGATTGGAAGCTGCTATTAGGCGGCACAGCGACGCTGTCCGCCGTGCTGCATCTGCTCTTTCGACAGGGAGCCAGACATGGAGGGGAATTAATGAAAATTCGGGTGGCAATCGGTGGAAAGGAAAGTAGCTTTACAGCACTTCATGATACAGGAAATACTCTGCGTAACCCTGTGGATGGCCGGCCGGTTTTGGTGATGGAACAGGCAGCGGTCATGGATCTGCTGCCAGCAGCGGATGCGGCGGTCCTGCGGGAAAAACCTACACCGGAGATAGCCATGGCAAGGCTCTACGCCGCAGGAAGCAGGCTTCATTTTACACTGCTTCCGTATCGTAGTGTGGGGACGAAATCCGGCTTGCTGCTGGCGGTACGCAGCGACTACATCGCCCTGCACCGCAGAAGGATCCCCCGCACGCTCATTGCCCTATCTGTCGGGCCGTTGGTGACGGCGGCGGATACTGCGCCCTGTGGGGCGGCACAGAAAGGGGAGGGAACATGAAAAAGCTCCTGCTGCAGCTTCGGATTTGGCTGCTTCGGATCGCCGGGCCGGATAAGATTATGTACATAGGCGGCAGTGACACGCTGCCGCAGCCACTGTCATCACGAACCGAGGAGGCCCAGCTTATTGCGCAGATGGACCAGGGAGATTTTTCCGTCCGGCAGACGCTCATTGAGCGGAATCTTCGGCTGGTAGTATACCTGGCCCGGCGGTTTTTGAAAACACGGGGGGTCAATATGGAGGACCTTATCTCCATCGGTACTATCGGCCTCATCAAGGCCATCAACACCTTCCGGGCGGATAAGAACATCAAGCTGGCCACCTATGCGTCCCGCTGCATCGAAAACGAAATCCTCATGTACCTGCGCAAAAACTCCGCCCAGCGGACGGAGATCAGCTTTGATGAGCCCCTGAGCACGGACTGGGATGGAAAGGAGCTGCTGCTCAGCGATGTTTTGGGTACAGATGGCGACACAGTGATGCGCCCTATCGAAGCAGATGTAGACCGGAAGCTCCTGCAGGACGCCGTAGGAAAAGCTCTCCTCCCGAGAGCAGGATATTATCACCCTCCGATTTGGGCTGGGCGGGAAAAAGGAGATGACACAGAAGGAGGTAGCCGATCATATGGGCATCTCTCAATCATACATCTCCCGGCTGGAAAAAGCGGATCATCCTGCGCCTTCGTCGTGAAATTCTGAAAATGAGCTAAAAGTGCCGGATCACTGATCCGGCACTTTAAGTTTGTCAAATGGGCGAAAAAAATACTATAACAGATGGGAAAGATATGCGAGGGAAGCGCATAAAGGCTGTCCCACCATTGATTCTGATGCTATAGTTTATTGGAATAAGGGCCACCATACTGGCTGATTATAACAGCTGCCAGCTTAGGGTTGGGGTTTGCGATGCGCACGGGGTACTGCAGCTTTTTTCATATACAAACATCAGCTATTTCCTCCTTCATCCCAGGGCCACGGATCATGGAGCCAGCGGTAGCTCCGGGCGTTATATCGGTTTGCAGCACCGGTCCATAGGTCTCCTGGTAGCGCTTGCGTCCTCTTGAGCCAGAGCATATAGCTCCAATACAGCTCCAGCGCTTCCCTTGTCGTCGGCATGGGTCGTCAGGTATAGCCCCAACTCATCCACAGCAAAATCCAGGGCCATCAGCTCAGAAAGCGCACTGTTTACGGCTGAAATCGGCTTTTAATTCCCGATGAAATGGCAGGTCCAAACCGGGAAACAGCGTTCCCTGCTAGCGCCCTCACGCCGGTCATACTGCTTGGGATTCTTGCCCTGCATGGGGATATAGGGAAAAGCCAACGATGCACAAGCGCCGGGCAATGATCCCTGCTGCGTCGAACAATTGGCCGTCTCCATCCCAGCAACTGATTTTTCCGAATACAAATATTTCTCCTCCTCATAGGCTTCTGTTCCCCTTGGGAACAATCCATTTTATGCCGCGGCGAAAGAATAGGGGACAGGGATTCCAAAATGCCGCCCAATATGATAGAATAGCTTTGAAGCAAGGCGCATATATTGACCCGAAAGGGGTGCTGCGCTGTGATCGTGTTGATGAAGAAAAGGACAGCCGCTGTGATTTGCGGGGCAATGGCTTTGGTGGCTGCCGTGGTGTGTGTTTTTGCCGCGCATCGGGACAAGCCGGTGGTCTCTCCGGAACCGGTCACCGCGCAGACGGTACTGGTGATAGATGCCGGCCACGGCGGTGAGGATGGCGGGCCGTGTCCGCGTCTGGCGTACCGGAAAGCAATATCAATTTGGCCATTGCGCAAAAACACAGCTGCTGCTTGCCTTTAGGCCAGGTGACCATCATGACCCGGGAAGGGGAGGGGCCATATACTCTCGGATGCGCAGACCCTGCGGGAGAAAAAGGTATCCGACCTGTCCAGACCGGGTCAAGCTGGTGAATGAAACCGCCGGGAGCATACTCCTCAGCATCCATCAAAACAGCCTGCCCGGCAGCAAGGTGCGCGGCGCGCAGGTCTTTTATAACGCCGTGGAGCCGGCCCAGCAGATGGCCGTTTCCGTGCAGCAGGCGCTAAACAGCGCCGTTAACCATGGCAGTGGAAAAAATGCAAAGCAGATGGATGATTCCATATATCTCATGAAGAATATCTGTAGTCGGGATCCTGGTGGAGTGCGGATTTCTATCAGCCCTGCAGAAGCGGAGCTTCTGCAAACGGACGATCACCAGCGGCGCCTTTCCGCCGCTATCGTGTCCGGATATTTACAGAGCAGAACGGAGAAGCGATCATGAAGGCGAAAACTATATTCTATTGCACAGAGTGCGGAAAATGAGACGCCCAAGTGGGCGGGGCGCTGCAGCGCCTGCGGCGCTTGGAACTCCATTGTAGAGCAGCCGGAGGAAAGGCGTCCCTCCGGCAAGGCAAAGAATCTTTTAAATAGATTACCTGTAAAGGCAGAAAGCATTACAGATTTGCGTGAGGATGAGGAGATCCGATTCTCCACCGGCATGGGCGAACTGGATCGTGTTTTGGGCGGCGGTGCCGTAAAGGGATCTCTGGTTCTGGTAGGCGGCGCACCGGGTATCGGCAAATCCACCCTGATGCTGCAGATTTGCAGAAGCTGGGAGAGCAGTTTCGTGTATTATATATATCCGGAGAGGAATCTGTCCACCAACTGAAGCTGCGCGCCAAACGGCTGCAGGCAGAGAGCAGCAGCCTTTACGTCCTTTCCGAGACGAATTTAGGCGATGTGCTGGAGTGTGTGCAGCAGGAGCAGCCGGATGTCCTTATCGTAGACTCCATCCAGACCCTGTATAACGACGAGTTGAATTCTCCGGCGGGCAGTGTGGGCCAGGTGAAGGATTGTACCATGAAGCTGATGCAGCTGGCCAAAGAGGGAAACGTGACCGTTTTCGTTATAGGCCATGTGAATAAAGACGGCTTCATCGCCGGGCCAAAGGTCCTGGAGCACATGGTGGATTGCGTCCTATACTTTGAGGGGGAGCAGCACATGGCCTATCGAATCCTCCGTGCCGCCAAAAATCGTTTCGGCGCCACCAACGAGATCGGCGTATTTGAGATGCTGGACATCGGCTTGCGAGGTAGAGAATCCCTCGGAAATGCTGCTCTCCGGTCGTCCCGAGGATGCTCCCGGCTCCTGTGTTACCTGTGTGATGGAAGGCGCACGGCCGGTCCTTGCCGAGGTGCAGGCGCTGGTGGCCCCTGTCAACGCCAATTATCCCGCCGTACCTGTAACGGCTTGGACTCCAACCGGGCTGCCATGCTCCTGGCGGTACTGGAAAAACGCGGCGGGCTAAAGGTCTCCCAGTGCGATGCATACTTCAATATCATCGGCGGACTAACCTTGGACGGCCCGCCTCTGATTTGGCTGTTCTGACCGCCGTTGCTTCCAGTTATCTGGATAAGCCTATTCCCACTAAACTGGCAGCCATGGGTGAGGTGGGGCTTTCCGGTGAAATACGCAGCATCAACCATATAGAGCAGCGCCTTGCTGAAGTACAGCGCCTGGGCTTTACCCGGTGTATCGTCCCGGCGCAGCAGACAGACAAGCTTCGTACATTAGGAAAGCTGCAGCTGATCCCGGCAAAAAATGTTGGTCAGGCCCTCCGGCTCCTTGCCCACGACGAATTATAAGTAAGGCGCGCATACCCTAAGCACAAAAACTGCTCCGTATGGCAATGTCATACGGAGCAGTTTGCTTTACTTTTCTTTTTAAATTCTGATCCAGCGGCTTCTTCCCGGCCACGGCACGGTAGTGGTTGATCTTATCCACCCGGCGCTGGTGCTTCATGGCTTTAGCCTTGTCCTTGGCCTTCTTTCACGCATCTGCCGGTCCTTTTGCTTTTTGTCCCAGTATTCATTTTTTTTCATCGTTTTCGAGATCCTTATACTTTTTTCCGGATGGGGGCCCAATCGATCCGGTAATAGAGCAGGCCAAAGAAAAGCAGTGCGCCCACCCCGATAACAGCGTAAAAGAATATATCCCACATAGCCCAACCTCCTTAAGTATTGTTTATAGTATACAGCATGGGCAGGCAGATTACAAGACAATTCTTATATTCCTCCATAGTGGAAGAATTCCTGTTGTTTTTATCGTAAATTGGGCGTATAATCAGTCTTATACCATCAATTGACAGGGACAGAAACAGCTTTGCACCTGCCGGCGTATTTGCCCTTGTCAATCGATGGTAATAATCCTGCACACAGGGAGGAAGAAAGTATGTTTACAACCTTTAAGGAAATCGAATCCTATGTTCTGTCTCAGAATATGAAAAAGCGCATTGCATTGGCCAATGCTCATGACGAGCCGGCACTGAGCGCCGTGGTCAATGCCAAGCGCAGAGGCGTGGTGGAGGGTACACTCATCGGTAAAAAGACCGAGATCATCCAGATGCTCCACAACATGGGCGAAAGCGAAACTGACTATGAGATCATCGACTTTGATGGTGAGGAGCTGGAATCCGCTAAGATTGCCATTAAGCTGGTGAAGGAAGGGAAGGCCGACATCCCCATGAAGGGTATCCTGCAGACCTCCAACTTTGCCCGTGCCATTCTGAACCGTGAGACAGGTCTGATTCCCGCCAGTGGCCGCCGTCTGGTGAGTCAGTGCGGCATTTTTCGAGTACGAGGGCCGCTTTATCATGATCACCGACGCCGCTATCAATATCAATCCCGATGTGGAGACGCAGATCGGCATCGTAGAAAATGCCCTGCCCGTGGCCAAGGCCCTGGGGCAATGACTGCCCCAAGGTGGCCGTCCTTCCGCCGTGGAGAATGTCACCGAAAAGATGGTCAGCACCGTCACCGCCGCTGAGATCGCCAAGCGCGGTGTTCCCGGCTGCATTATCTCCGGCCCTCTGGCCTTGGACGGCGCTATTTCCATGGAATCCGTGAAGCATAAGGCTATCCATGACCCTGTGGCCGGCCAGGCAGACATCCTGTTGGTCCCCTTCATTGAGATCGGTAATGTGCTCTATAAGGCCTGCACCTACATTGCCGGCAAGACCATGGCCAGCACCATCTGCGGCGCCTCCTGCCCGGTGGTCATCACCAGCCGCGCCGACACCCCTGATAGCAAGTATTATTCCATCCTC
>VOFC01005037.1_pt1 | contig 31985 bp, 57 predicted proteins | sample 5384161 | NCBI WGS metagenome assembly VOFC01 (sample SAMN12384722, study PRJNA508395) | human gut metagenome | isolation source: healthy gut B | host: Homo sapiens
ACAGGGGATCGCCAAAGGCCGGAGAATGGCTGGCAAATCGTTCCGATGAACTGGTGCAGATCCGCACACTTTTAGCGGAGAACAGTGCCCTGAAGGGAGCAGGTGGCATCGCTCACGGAGGAAACACCCTGCTGTCAGCAGGACAAATATGAACTGAATGAATTAAGAGGCTTATTGGGCTGGATGAGGAATGGAGATTATAATAAGATCGGAGCCCGGATCATCAGCAGAGATTCTGGCAACTGGTATTCTTCTTTTGTCATTGATAAGGGGATCAATGACGGACTGGCGGACGATATGAATGTTATAGCGGGGGAGGCCTGGTAAGGCCGCATTACTTCTGTGGGCCCGAACTGGTCCAGAGTGACTCGATCATCTCCGATAATTCCAACGTCAGCGGCATGACACTGGCTACCGGGGATAACCTGATCGTATCGGGAGACCTGCAGCTTATGGCGCAGGGAGTCATTTCCTTTAGCAAACTGGTGGACAGTCAGGATGCGGTTGTGGAGGGAGATAAGGTAGTCACTTCCGATATCAGTGACAAATATCTTCCGAATATCCTGATCGGTTATATCAGCACGATCAATAAGGATACCAACAATCTGACCAAGTCAGGATATTTAACTCCGGTGGTGGATTTCGAGCATCTGAGTGAGGTGCTGGTGATCACAGATAAAAGCAACAGATTCCAAGCGGAGGAAACACGGATGGAAAATAATAGCAGTATCCTGCGAAAAGTGATTGTGACTCTGTTTGTTGTCCTGTGCTTCATTTTACAATGCAGTGTATTTAACAGCCTTGCGCTGGAGGATCATTCAAAATCTGATGATCATTCTGACTTCTTCCTTCGGATTTATGAGAGGGGAGAAGGAGGGACTTCTGATCGGTTTTTCAGCGGGCTGTTATGCGATATCTTTTTGGCAGTTTTTAGGTTTCTATGCCATGATCACTTGATGTACATAGGATTTATAAACGGAAATTCTGCAGAATCTTTTATCGGAGGATATTAAATTGCCGTTGGCACTCATTGTGGTGAGCGATATTTCCTATGGACTGTTGTGCTATATTCTGATGTTTCTTCTGAGAGGGCGTTTTTCATTTCCCGTATTATTTTACAAGAGTGATCCTGCCGGAAGCACTCTATACCATTGTTGTAACGATCGTAGTTATATCCTCTGATTCTGAAAGTGAAACCAGAAACTGGAGGAGAAGGAAAAAAGGAGCGCACAGAAATTTGTTTCGTGAAATTAGAGATCACATTATTAATATTGTGACCAGCAGACTGACAGTACTTATGATACTGTTTGCCTTTTTTGCCGGAGTTCTGCTCTATCGCTGTTTTAACCTGCAGATCGTAAACGGAGAAGAGTATCTGAATGATTCTTTATCCTTCAGATCGAGAAGACCAGGGATATATCCAGTACCAGAGGACGGATCCTGGACAGGAACGGCAATGTACTGGCGGGAAAATGAACTGGCTTATTCCGTGAAGATCGAGGATGTGTTTGAGTCCAGCCGGAATAAGAACGCAAAGGTCAATGACGTTGTCTATCGGCTGATCAAGCTGATCGAGAAAAACGGTGACAGTGTGATCACGGATTTTAAAATTGTCATTGATGAGGATGGGGATTATGTCTATTCTGTGGTAAATGGAACCGCATTGCTGCGTTTCCAGGCGGATGTGCTTGGTTATAAGACGGTAGACAAGCTCTCTGAAGAAGAAGAAGGCTATGACAGCCCAGGAACTAATGGAATACTTAAGCCGGGCAAAGGCTTTGCCATCGGTCAGTATGAGGATCCGGAAGATCGTACTTCACCTTTTATTGTCGGAAAAGGTTATACGAAAGGAAGAATGGCTGCAGATGGTAACCATCCGGTATGCCATGAATCTGACTTCTTTCCGAATAAATAGTGGGAACCACTGTGGCAAGACCAATGTCAGCGAGGAGACGGTAGCCGTCATCATGGAGAATTCCGACCAGTTAGATGGTGTCTCCATTGTGGAAGATACGGTGTGAGACATTACATAGACAGCAAAGTATTTCGCCCATGTGTTCGGATATACCGGCAAAATCTCTTCCGATGAACTGACGGATCTGAATGAACAGGTGGTGGCAGAAGGCGGAAGCGAGGATGCCTATACCATTAATGATGTCGTAGGAAAAAAGCGGCATTGAGTCCTATATGGAGACTACCCTGCAGGGTACCAAGGGCAGTGAAAAAGTGGTGGTGAACAATACCGGTAAGGTGATCACTATTTTAGAGCGGGAAAGAGGCACAGCCGGGGGAGCAGATGTCTACCTGACCATCGATAAGGATCTTACGGAAGCAGTCTACAATATTGTGGAGCAAAAACTGGCAGGCCTGGTATCCAGCAAGATCATCAACGCCAAAGAATTCAATCTGCCGGAGAATGCCAAAAGCTCGTCCATTAAGATCCCGATCTATGACGTGTATTTTGCCATGATCAACAACAATATCCTGGACAGAAAACATTTCGAGGCAGAAGATGCCGGAGAGACGGAAAAGGCAGTCTATGCCGCTTATCTGGAGTATAAGCAGGGTGTTTACGACAGACTGACTTACGAACTTACAGAAGGGCAACTCCCTATAGCAAGCTTTCCAAGGAATATCAGGTTTATCAGAGTAATATCGTAAGCCTCCTTCGGGAGGAAGGCGTGATCATGAAGGAACTGGTGGATGATAACGATGCTACGCAGACGGCCTGGGCGAAGGAGGAAGTGATCTCCTTAAAAGGGAGTATCTGCAGTATTGCATCGCCATGAACTGGATCGATGTCAGCAAGCTGGATCTGAATGACAAATATTCGGATTCTACAGAAGTTTATGACAAACTGTTGGAGTACACCATTAATGCCATCGACCATACCACGGAGTTCCAGAAACGTTTCTACAAGTATATGCTTTTAAATGACAAGATCACCGGGAAACAGATCTGTATGCTCCTGTGTGAACAGCAGGCGGTGGACATCCCGGCTGAGGATGAAGAAGCACTGTATTCCGGTAAATTGTCGGCATATCAGTTTATGATGAACCGGATCACCAATCTGGAGATTACGCCGGCCCAACTGGCACTGGATCCCTGCAATGCTTCGGTGGTCATAACGGATGTCAATACCGGTGATGTGCTGGCCATGGTGTCTTATCCGGGATATGACAATAACAAAATGGCGAATACTGTGGATGCGGAGTATTATGCGCAGCTGAATGCGGACAAGTCCAGCCCACAGCTGAATTTTGCCACCCAGTATAAGGCAGCACCCGGTTCCACGTTCAAGATTGTATCCGCTACAGCGGGACTTCTGGAGAATGTGATTAATCTTCAGAGCCGCGTGAACTGTGTCGGTACTTTTACCGAGATCACACCATCCCCAGATGCTGGAAAATTTCCGGACATGGCTATGAAAATGTGACATCTGCCATCAAGGATTCCTGTAACTACTTCTTCTACAATGTGGGCTACCAGCTGGCTACCAGAACCGGAAGCTATAATGAGGAAGCGGGTCTGGATACCCTGAGCAAATATGCGGATCTGTATGGACTGACAGATAAATCGGGAGTGGAGATCGGCGAGTATGCGCCGGATGTATCTACCAAGGACCCGGTGCGTTCCGCCATCGGTCAGGGCAGTAACAGTTATACTACGGTAGGTCTGGCCAGATATGTCACCACCATTGCCAACAGTGGGACCTGCTATAATCTGACCCTGTTGGATAAGACAACAGATTCCCAGGGCAATCTGTTGAAGAGTACCATGCAGGAGTGAGAAACCAGATTGACCTGCCGCAGGAATACTGGGATGCGTTCCATCTGGGAATGCGACAGGTAGTGGAAAACAGAAAGTATTTCAGCGATCTGGCGGTAAATGTTGCAGGTAAGACCGGTACGGCAGAGCAGACGGCATCCCGACCAAACCATGCGCTTTTTATCTGCTATGCGCCGTATGAGAATCCGGAGATCGCCATTGCCACAAGAATACCTTTCGGATATTCTTCAGACTATGCAGCCCAGTTCACCAGAGATATTATCAAGTATTATTACGGACTGGCGGAAGAGGATGATCTGATCACAGGTACTGCGGATACTCTCGACAATGCAGTATCAATGAGATGTAACTATCCGGAGTCAAGATAACACAGACAGATGAATGCCAAATGTGGGACTTCGGATATTAAGAAAATAAAAAGACAGGTATAAGAAAATGAAAGATGCAGTATTGATCAAAAGTTATCAGAGCGGGATCACTCTTCTGATGAGGAGGATGCTTCCCTGGAGAAATCCTGCAGGAACTTGCAGTGAAATTCACCGAGGCGAAAGAACTTCTTCGGTACGTCCACCATGGCATTGTCCATGGAGGGACGTGAAGTCACCGAAGTGGAGGAGATTCGTATTCTGGATACCATTCGGGAAAACAGTAATGTGAGGATCGCCTGTATCGTGGGCCATGATGAAGCCACGAACAAGAACTTTATCAAAGCTCTGCAGCATATGGAGAAAAAGCTTTCCACCGGGGACGAGGGGCAGTTCTACAAGGGAACCCTCAAAAACCGGGAAGTCATAGAAACCGAGAACAGCATCGTGGTCCTGGGGGATGTCTACCCGGGCAGTGCGGTGATCTCCGCAGGCAACATCATTATTCTAGGAGGACTGTACATGGGGAAGCTTATGCGGGCGGATCTGGCAGAGAAGATTGTTATATTGTAGCGCTTGAAATGGAGCCGGAAAGATTAAAAATCGGCGATTTCAAATATAAAACCAATGCGAAACAGTCGAAATGGGGCATTCGTCCCAAAGTACAACCGAAAATTGCACACCTGAAGAACGGGAAGATAGTATTTGATCCCCTTACAAAAAAGAATTACTGGGTACTTTTTAGAAGAATCCAGGGGACGACAAAATCAAACAGGAGGAATCCCAAAAATGGAACAAAACGTTTCCACGGAGAAGAAAAGCTCCGAAGTCATTGTCGTCACTTCAGGAAAAGGCGGTGTAGGTAAGACCACTACATCCGCAAACGTTGGTACAGGTCTTGCAAAAGCGGGCTGTAAAGTCTGTCTGATCGATACGGATATCGGTCTGCGTAACCTCGACGTGGTCATGGGACTGGAGAACCGTATCGTTTACAATCTGGTAGATGTGGTAGAAGGGAACTGCAGAATCAAACAGGCACTGATCCGGGACAAGAGACATCCGGGACTGTATCTGATGCCGTCGGCACAGACCAGAGATAAATCGGCAGTCACCCCGGGACAGATGGTGAAGGTGATCGACCACTTGAGAGAACAGTTTGATTATATCATTCTGGACTGCCCGGCGGGGATTGAACAGGGGTTCCAAAATGCCATTGCCGGAGCGGACAGAGCACTGGTAGTCACCACACCGGAAGTCTCGGCAATCAGTGATGCGGATCGGATTATCGGCTTGCTGGAGGCCAACGGCTTCAAACAGATGGATCTGATCATCAACAGACTGCGCATGGATATGGTAAAGCGCGGAGATATGATGTCTGCGGATGATGTGGTGGATATTCTGGCGGTACCGCTCATCGGAATCGTTCCGGATGATGAGAATGTAGTCATCGCCACCAATCAGGGAGAACCATTAGTCGGAAGCGATACACCGGCGGGTAAGGCTTACCGCAATGTGGTGGATCGTGTGCTGGGAAAAGAAATTCCGTTCCTGGATTTCGAAAAAGGAGTATCTTTTTGGACAAAAGTAACCGGTATTTTTCGGAAAGCATAGGAAGGGGACGGGATGAATATGAAGCATTTTTTTCGCAGGAAAAGCTCCTGCCAGGTTGCAAAGGACCGTCTGAAGATCCTGCTGATATCGGACCGGGTGAACTGTTCCCCCGAGATGATGGAACTGATCAAGGCGGATATTACAAAAGTGATTTCAAATATATGCGGATCGATACGGACCATATGGAAATCGAGATACAGGCAAAAGGGCAATAAAAAGGCGGACGGAATAAAACCCCAGCCTGATTGCCAATATACCGATCCTGGATCTGCAGAAAAATGCAAAAATGCCATGAATACATAAGAAACAGAAAGGCCTGATAAATGTTTAAGAATTATAGATTACGGGATTATGACTTTAAATTAATAATACTGGTGCTGGCCCTGTCTGTCGTCGGAATTATGACCATCGGCAGTGCGGAACCTGCCCAGCAGACCAAACAGATGGCAGGGTGAGTTGCGGGGCTTGTTATCATGATCGCCCTTTCTTTTTTTAATTATTCCGTGATCCTGAAGCTTTACTGGCTGATGTACATAGGCAATCTGGTACTGTTCGGACTGGTCATACTAATGGGTGAGGAAGGCAACGGTGCCCAGAGGTGGCTTAAGATCGGTGGACTGCAATTTCAACCTTCAGAACTTGCAAAAATTTTATTGATTTTATTCTTTGCACAGTTTATTATGAAATATAAGGAGAAGCTGAATACTTTCCCTGTGATCGCATCGATTGCGGTACTTATGGGTGTTCCCTGGATCATGGTAAAGGAACAGCCGGCGCTGTCTACCAGCCTTGTGCTGATCTTTATTTTCTGCGTGATCCTGTACACCGGCGGCATCAGTTATAAACTGATCTTCGAGCTTTGGCGGTGGCAATTCCTGCAGTGATCATACTGGTATCACTGGCAATGCAGCCGGACAGTACCATATTGGAGACCTATCAGAAGAAATCGTATCCTTGCCTTCGTCAATCCGGGAGGAATATTCCACGGATCTGGCTTACCAGCAGTTGAACTCTGTAATGGCCATAGGCTCTGGAGAGCTGGACGGCAAGGGCTATAAAAAACAATGAGATCACATCGGTAAAGAATGGCAATTTCCTGTCTGAAGCGGAAACCGATTTCATATTCGCTGTTATCGGTGAAGAGTTTGGTTTTAAGGGAAGTATCGTAGTGATCATACTGCTGATGCTGATGGCAATGGAGTGCATATTTCGCGGTAAGGGCGAAATGTCGCTATCTACGGACTGACATCACTGATCAGTCTTTACATTGGGATTGGCATGGTTCTGAATATAGGACTGCAGGTACGAAAATATTAAAATGGAGAAGATAAAAAGGAGGTCTGATTTATGAATATAGCACTGATCGCACATGATGCCAAAAAGAAACTGATGCAGAATTTCTGCATTGCATATCGCGGAATTTTAAGTAAAAATGAATTTTATGCCACAGGAACGACAGGGAGACTTGTGGAGGAGGTTACCAATTTGAACGTCCACAAATTTCCCCTTTGCTGCGGATCTGTGTGTGGTGACGGAGGACCAGACGGGGGATGGCAGCGTAGACATGTCACAGGCCTCGGCCGCTGTACTGTTCGACGTAAACAATAAAAAGGTATTATATTCCAAAAATGCACATGAAAGATTGTATCCGGCCAGCCTGACCAAGGTAATGACGGCACTGGTGGCATTACAGAATGCGTCACCGGATACTGTGCTGACAGCTACGGATAGCGTAAAGATCACGGAATCCGGCACAGCCTGTGCGGATTAAAAGCCGGAGATACCATGACACTGGATCAGGCATTACATATTCTGCTGATGTATTCCGCCAACGACGCAGCAATGCTGATTGCGGAGAATATCGGCGGCAGTGTAGATCATTTTGTGGAGATGATGAATGAGGAAGCACAGAGACTGGGGGCTACAAATACCAGTTTTGCCAATCCTCATGGTCTGTCGGATGACAATCATTATACTTCAGCCTATGACCTGTATCTGATCTTTAATGAAGCAATCAAATATGATTCCTTTAATGAGATCATTCACATGACAAGCTACCAAACCGCATATTATGACAAGGACGGAAAAGCCAAGGAACTTACGGTGAACAACACAAACCGTTTTTGCGGGGAGATTTTCAGGCACCGGAGAACATTACAGTCATCGGCGGCAAGACAGGTACGACCAACGCGGCGGGACATTGTCTGATCCTTTTATCCAGAGACACAAGCGGAGCTCCTTATATATCGGTAATCCTGAATTTCCTCAGCCAGTGATGTGCTGTACCCGGAAATGGTACAACTGCTGGAGCAAATCAATAAATAACTGTTGTTTTTTGAGGGGTTATAAACTATAATAAAGTAAATAGGTTGCGTGAAGTTCCTATAAATTTTACGACAGGAGGGTTACACCAATGGTTCAGTTGATTGTAGGCAAAAAGGGCAAGGGCAAGACAAAACAGCTGTTGGACAAAAAGTCAACAGCGAGGTAAAGGATATTGCGGGAAGTATCGTATATCTGGACAAAAGTACGAAACATATGTATGAACTGAACAACAAGGTGCGTCTGATCGACGTTTCCCGTTATATGATCGAGAATGAAAAGCGAATTTTGGGATTCGTGCGGTATCATTTCTCAGGATCATGATCTGGAGCAGATGTATTTTGACAGCTTTCTGAAAATCGCAGCACTGGAAGACAAAGACATTTCCAGCAGTTGTTGAAAACTGGAGAAATGAGCGATTTCTTCCAGGTAGATTTTATCCTCAGCGTATCGATGGATGAATCCGAATTACCGGAGACTGTTAAGGATAAGATCATCGTATCTTTGTAAGAAAAACGTATTATAATTTTTCACGTATGAGAAGCCTCGGATGCCAACCGGGCTTCAAAATTAAGAGGATAAAAAGAGGGAAAGGAGGTTTTGGATGGCAGAAACGACAGAATAAAAAGTAAAAAATACAGAAAACCTTTGAACCTCAATATCGGTATGCTCATCTTCGGAGCTATTTTTATTTATGTAATCATTTGTGTGATACTGTATTTTTCAGACAGACCACATCGTGCGTTATGAAGTAACGGAAGGCTCTCTTTGCTACAAAAATAATATTTACAAAGGAATTGCCATCCGCAAAGAAGAGGTAGTCAGCACGGATACTGCCGGATATGTGAATTTTTATGCGCGAGAGGGAGAGCGTGTCGCTAAGGGAGATACGGTATATATTGTTGATGAGACCGGACGGCTGAGTCAGGAATTAGAAGATGCCAGCCTTGGGGAAAACACCCTGAGTAATCAGGAACTTTCGGAATTCCGTAATGAAATCGTGAATTTTATGCATGGGTATGATGACAAAAATTATGAGAGTACCTATGATTTTAAATATTCTTTGAAGAACACGGTGCTGAAACTGGCCAATGTAAATATGCTGCAAAGCATAAAAAATGAAAACGGCGGTTCAACAGCCAATATTGTCAATTTTGCTATGCACCCACCACGGGAATCGTAGCTTATTGGACGGATGGCTATGAAGGCCTGACGGTAGAAGGTGTGACGGAGGCTGTTTTTGATCATAAGGACTACGAGAAAAACAGATGCTGGGTAATGAGCTGATGGCTGTGGAGATCCGGTGTACAAGCTGTCTACCGATGAGAACTGGTCTGTGGTGATCCCCATAGATGCGGAACGTGGTGCCCAGATCCAGCAGGAAGATTATGTAAAGGTCCGTTTTCTGGAAGAATCAGTATGAGTCCATGGGGGCAGGCAAAGCTGTTTACCGGCAGTGACGGCAATACATTTCTGTCACTTACCTTTACAAATTCCATGGTTACGTTTGTATCCGACAGTTTCTGGATATTGAGCTGATCTTAAACGATGAGACGGGACTGAAGATCCCGAATTCCTCTATTGTGGAGAAAGAATTTTTCCTGATCGACGAAGACTTCGTTTCGATGGATGAAAACACGGGGACAGGGTGTCATCAGACAGTGCTATCTGGAAAACGGCAATATATCCAGTGAATTCGTGGAGACGGATGCCTATAGCTATGATGAGACGGAAGGCGTGTACTACATGGATACTTCGGTGCTGAAGGCCAGAGATGTTCTGTACAAGACGGACAGCCAGGAGACCTATACGGTAAGCAAGCGTGCAACACTGATCGGTGTGTATAATGTCAACATAAGGGATATGCTGACTTCAAGCAGATCAATATTCTGTATCAGAATGACGAGTATTCCATCGTAAAAGCCAATACGACCTATGGCCTGAATGTATATGACTATATTGTACTGGACGGTTCTTCGGTATCGGATGATCAGATCATTACGAATATTAAGAAGACCGGTACCAATAAAGGATACTACGGTCAGTGGTGATGATAGCGTGGCCCCGGAGAACAGTCCGGTGCCGGAAGGGTAAGATAAGCTGGAAAGGACGGCGGATATTTAAAATGCAGACGACTGAGCAGAGCAAAACACTGAACTGACACAAAAATTATAATGCTGTAAAGGAAAATATAAAAAAGCCTGCGAACAGGCAGGCAGATCACAAGAGGAAGTTACCCTTATTGGCGGTAAGCAAGACAAAGCCGGTGGACATGCTGATGGACGTCTACCGTGCGGGAGCCAGAGATTTCGGGGAGAACAAGGTTCAGGAACTGGTGGACAAGATCCCTCAGATGCCTTCGGATGTCAGATGGCACCTGATCGGACACTTACAGCGTAATAAAGTAAAATATATTGTGGACAAGGTCTACCTGATCCACAGCGTGGACAGCCTCCGGCTTGCGGAAGAGATCAGCAGAGAAGCCGTGAAGAAACAGGTGGAAGTTAATATCCTGATCGAGGTAAATGTGGCACAGGAGGAAAGCAAGTTTGGTACCACAACAGAAGAGACCGAAAAAACTGGTTCGCGATATTTCGTTTTTACCAGGTGTACATATTAAGGGACTGATGACGATCGCTCCTTTTGTGGAGACCCGGAAGAAAACAGGGGCTATTTTCAGAAACTTCGGCAATTAGCTGTTGACATCGGAAATAAAAACATTGATAATATTTCTATGAATATTCTTTCCATGGGAATGACCGGCGATTATATGGTGGCCACGCAGGAAGGAGCCACGATCGTCAGAGTCGGAACCGGTATTTTCGGAGAAAGGGATTATAGTAAGACGATCTAGAGAATATTTTAAGAGATTATAATAAAGGAGACACACAACAATGGGTGTAATGGATAAGTTCCTGAATTATATGAAACTGAACGATGAAGAGGATGAAGGTTTCTATGATGACGATTATCTGGATGATGAGGAAGAAGTAGAGCCTGTGAAAAAGTTTCGGCCTGCCAAGAACAGACAGCAGGCACAGGATGAGGAGATCTGGATGATAAGGGAAAGCGTACTTCACAGCCCAAGGTTACTCCGATCCATCGTACCGTTACCAAGAAAAATGCCCGGAACCGGCATGGAAGTCTGTGTGATCAAACCTACTTCTGTAGAGGATGCACGGGAGATCACGGAGACACTGCTGGCCAACCGGACAGTGGTACTTAATCTGGAAGGTCTGGACGTGGATATCGCCCAGCGTATCATTGACTTTACTTCCGGATCCTGTTTCGCAATATCGGGTAATTTACAGAAAATATCCCATTATATTTTCATTATTACGCCGGCCAGCGTAGATATCTCCGGTGATTTCCAGGATATTTTCGGTGGCGCCGGATCTTTTGAAATGCCGATCAACAATGGAATGTCATAAAATGTCATAAACGGATAACTTCCTGCAGCTGGCTGTAGGAAGTTTTTTAAAAAAAAAGAAGGAAAACACAGAAAGAACGGTTTGGAATCAAACTGAAGGGTGAACAATATGGCACAGAGATTACCGGTGCTTTAACAAAAAAGCCTTGCTACGATATTGTATTCCAGCAGTCTTTTGACGGCCTGTGGGAAGAACTTCAGGAACTGGGCGCTTCCGACAAGAGATTATGCATTGTGACGGATTCCAGAGTGGATGAACTGTACGGAGCGCAGGTTGCAGAACTCTTAGAAGGAAAATGCCGCAAAATTGTAAAATATGCATTTCCTGCAGGAGAGGAAAACAAGAATCTGGAGACGGTAAAGGATGTATATCGTTTCCTGATTGAAGAGGGCTTTGACAGAAAAGATATGCTGCTGGCACTGGGCGGCGGCGTCTGCGGTGATCTGACTGGATTCGTTGCGGCTACTTATTTAAGAGGCATTGATTTCGTACAGATTCCAACTACATTGCTGGCACAGGCAGACAGCTCTATTGGCGGTAAGACAGGTGTGGATTTTGACAGCTATAAGAACATGGTAGGCGCATTTAAGATGCCCAGATTGGTATATATGAATCTGTCCGTATTAAAAACGCTGGAAGAGAGACAGTTTTATTCCGGATTTGCGGAAGTTATGAAGTCTGCACTGATCTAAGGATGCGCCCTTCTATGAGTGGCTGATCGAGAACATGTATGAGATCTGCGAGAGAGAGTCTGCCACTTTGGAAGAAATGGTGATCCGTACCTGCTCCATCAAGAAAATGGTGGTGGAAAAGGATCCTACCGAGCAGGGAGACCGTGCTCTCTTAAATCTTGGACACACGATCGGACATGCTATCGAGAAATACAAGAATTTTGAATTGTATCATGGAGAGTGTGTTGGCACTTGGGTACGGTAGCAGCAGCATATATTTCCTGGAAAAAAGAAATGCTGAGCATGGAAGAATTTTATGAGATCCGCGATATGTTCGTACCGTTTTATCTGCCAATCTCCGTGGACGATATCGATCCGCAGGAGATTTTGAAACTTACAAAATCCGATAAGAAGATGGAAGCCGGTAAGATCAAATTTATTCTGTTAAAGAAGATCGGAAAGGCAGTTATCGACAGAACCGTTACGGATGAGGAAATTCTGGCTGCCATCGAAGAAATCAATTTTAGTGAAGAGGATGCTCATGAATAAAGAAGAAAAGAGTCGAGTTGATTATGTTGACTTAGATGATATGCTGATCTGCAGCGGTACTTTTGGTATTCGATCAATTTACGAAACATCTGGCTGTCGTACATCTGAAGGGGCAGCCGGCCTATGTGATCATTGACGGTGTTCTGGAGCTGCAGTATCTGGAGAACAGAGGATCCGCATTCGGTATGCTGCAGAACCAGAAAGTGTTTATTCTGTTTGTTGGGAATCGTATTTCCTGGCAGTGCTGTTGTTTTTCCTTTTCAAGCTTCCCGAACAGAAGAAATTCCGTATTGTTCATATTCTGCTCGCGGTGATCATTGCCGGTGGCATCGGAAATATGATCGACAGATTCCGCCTGGATTATGTGGTGGATTTTATTTCTTTTGTATTGATCAATTACCCGATCTTTAATGTGGCGGATATTTATGTGGTAGTCGCTACGATCGGCCTGTTTATTCTGTTTTTGTTTGTCTACAAGGAAAAGGATCTGGAGTTCCTTAATTTTAAGCAGAACCGTTATCGGGAGATGAAATGGAGAGATGAAATAATGGAAGAACTCCGATTTCAGATTGCGGAAGAAACGGAAGACGAACGGCTTGACAAATGTATGAGTCTGCTTGTGGAGAATCTGTCCCGTTCTTTTATCCAAAAGCTGATCAAGGAAGGCAATGTGCTGGTAAACGGTACGCCGGTAAAGGGAAGCTATCGTGTCAAATGCGATGATGAGGTGGTATTTTCCGTTCCGGAGTCAGTAGAGCCGGATATTGAGCCGGAGAACATTCCGCTTGATATTTTGTATGAGGATGCGGATCTGATCGTGGTGAATAAGCCTAAGGGGATGGTGGTGCATCCGGCGGCGGGACATTACAGGGACACTCTGGTCAATGCACTGATGTATCACTGTGGTAAAGATTTGTCCGGATCAACGGCGTACTTCGCCCCGGTATTGTACATCGTATCGACAAGGATACCACTGGATCTGTCATTGCCTGCAAAAATGACAAAGCACACCGGTGCATTGCAGAACAGTTGAAGGAACATTCCATCAACAGAAGATACCGTGCCATCTGCTTCGGAGAGCTGAAGCAGGAGGAAGGCACCATCGACCAGCCCATCGGCAGACATCCGAATGACCGTAAGAAGATGGCGGTCAACCACCAGAACGGAAAACGTGCAGTGACCCATTACCGGGTATTACAGAGATTCAAGGGATATACTTATATAGAGTGTGTACTGGAGACCGGTCGAACGCATCAGATCCGTGTGCATATGGCAAGTATCGGACACCCGCTTCTGGGAGATGAAGTGTATTCCAATCGGAAAAGTCCTTTTAAATTGCAAGGGCAGACACTTCATGCCAAGACTCTGGGATTTATCCATCCCACTACCGGAGAGTATCTGGAAATTGATGCACCACTGCCGGAATATTTTGAACACCTTCTGACAGTGTTGGAGACAAAAATAAGACTTATAGCTTATTTTTGTGCAGAAATGAGGCGCTTATGAATCTGTTTGATATTTTAGGACCCGTCATGGTCGGCCCCAGCAGTTCTCATACTGCGGGTGCGGTCCGGATCGGATATATTTCAGAAAAATTACTTCAGGACCATGTGGTGAAGGCGGAAATCCTTCTGCATGGTTCCTTTGCTACTACGGGAATCGGACACGGAACCGATCAAGGCTCTGGTCGCCGGCCTTCTGGGAATGCGGCCGGATGATATCCGGATTCCGGAAAGCTTTTCCTGGCAAAAAAGGCCGGAATGGAGATTCACTTTTTCCACCATTACCCTGAAAGATGCCCATCCCAATACGGCGGTTCTGCGGCTGACCGGAGAACATGGGCGGAAAATAGAAGTGCAGGCGGCTTCCATTGGCGGCGGCCGGATCCTGATTGCAAAACTGGATGGAATCGAAGTAAATTTCTCTGCGGAAAAGCCGACTTTGATTGTACACAATGTGGATCAGCCGGGACATGTGGCACAGGTGACCTCCATGCTGGCTGAAAAGCAGGTGAATATTGCAACTCTGCAACTCTACCGGGACAAGCGGGGCGGCTACGCCGTTATGGTCATAGAGACAGATCAGGAAGTGCCGGAGGAATCGGTGGCCTGGCTGGAACAGCTGGACGGCATTATTAAGGTGACCTATATCAATGTGGAGGAGTAACTATGTCCTATCAGTCATTTGAACAGGTATTACAGAAATGTCATACGGAAGGAAAAGAATTCTGGCAGGTGATTCTGGAAGATGATATGGCAGAGCGGAATGTATCCGAAGAGGACAGTATGGAGCATATGCGGACTACCTGGGATGCCATGCTACTGGCAGCGGCTACTTATGAAGGAGATATTAAGTCCTCCAGCGGACTTGTCGGCGGTGACGGCAGACGAATGGAGGAATATATCCACAGCGGCGGATCCCGAGTCACTATGCGGGGAATATGTGACGAATGTATTGCAGGAGCGTTACAGATGGGCGAATCCAATGCCTGTATGAAACGTATTGTAGCGGCGCCGACGGCGGGAGCCTGTGGCGTATTGCCTGCGGTGCTGGTTCCCTTATTTTCAAAAACGGGCAGGGATACCGACAAAATTCTGAAAGCCATGTATGTAGCGGCGGGGATTGGACAGATCATAGCCACCCGTTCTTCTATCAGCGGGGCTGCGGGAGGATGCCAGGCGGAGATCGGGTCCGCCAGTTCCATGGCGGCCGGAGCTCTGGACATATCTGCAGGGAGGCAACGCTGCGAACAGATTGCCACGGCGGCAGCCATGGCGATGAAGAACCTGTTGGGACTGGTATGTGATCCGGTAGCGGGACTGGTGGAAGTACCCTGTGTGAAAGAGAAATGTGATCGGTACTGTGAATGCCATGGCCTGTGCGGATATGGCAATGGCGGGGATCGTAAGCCGGATTCCACCGGATCAGGTTATGGATGCCATGAAAGAAGTCGGGATAAAATGGATGCTTCCCTGGGGAAACAGGCGTTGAGGCCTGGCACAGACGGATGAAGGCATGAAAATAGCAGAAAAAATGCATGCATCATATGAAAATTAGTAATAAACGACTAAAAAAACTGATAATTGGTTGATTTTTTGTTAAATATCACGTATAAATGAAAATACAAAAATGCTAGTTATCAAGTACAGCAGAAAGTGGGTGTGTGTATGAATACGATTATTACCATTGGACGTCAGTTTGGTTCTGCAGGCCGTGAAATTGGAGAAAAGGTTGCAGAGTATTTCGGAATCAAATGCTACGATAAAGGAACTCCTTACCAGAGCAGCACAGGAAAGTGGTTTTTGTGAGGAAATGATTCAGAACCATGATGAGAGACCTACCAATTCTTTCCTGTATAATCTGGTGATGGATACTTATTCTTTCGGCTACAATGCATCCTTTTGTAGATATGCCTATCAGCCACAAAGTGTTCCTGGCACAGTTCGATACGATCAAGAAGATCGCCGATGAAGGCCCTGTGTTATCGTTGGCCGTTGCGCAGACTATGCACTGGCAGATTACAAGAACTGCATTAACCTGTTCATCTTCGGTGATGATGATGTGAAGACCAAAACGTATCATGGCCAGATATGATCTGACGGAAGCCAAGGCAAAGGATATGATCACGAAGAAGGATAAGCAGCGTCAGAGTTACTACAACTATTATTCTTCCAAGAAGTGGGGCAGAGCTGATAGTTACGATCTGTGCATCAACAGCAGCATTCCTCGGCATCGAAGGAACCGTAAAGCTGATCATTCAGTATGTGGAAGACTTCGAGAAGAAAAATAATGCAGATATTCTGGAAAAGTAGATATCTGAAATTTTTTCAAAAAAAAATAAAATTATATCTTGACGAATTAGGGCGCCTCATGTTATTATACTACGGTATGCCGCATAACTAGGTATAAGTGTGTCGGATTTTAGAATCCTTTACCACCAAAGTAGCGAGTAAATAATAGGAGGTGCCTTATTATGTACGCAATTATTGCAACAGGTGGAAAGCAGTACAAAGTTTCTGAGGGTGATGTGATCAAAGTTGAGAAGATCAATGCAGAAGCTGGAAATACTGTAACTTTTTGACCAGGTGATCGCAGTAAGTGACAATACCCTCAAGGTTGGTGCTGACGTTGCTAACGCAACTGTTACCGCAACCGTTATGGAGCAGGGTAGAGGTAAGAAGGTTATTGTATACAAGTACAAGAGAAAAACCGGTTACCATAAGAAGAATGGTCATAGACAAGCATACACTCAGGTTAAGATTGAAAAGATTAACGCGTAATCGTTATGACAACTATTATCATTCGTAAGAACCATGAGGGATCTATCGTGGATTCTACTGCATGGGGCATGCGGAATATGCGAAGAAGAGATTGTTCGGTAAGGAACCGGATATCCTCTGTGCAGCGATTTCCGTACTGGTACAAAGTACCATCGGATGGCTTGGACGAACTGGCAGGTGAAGAACTCAGCTGACGCAGAATGAGGAGACGGGATTTATCAAATGTGATTTTTTCAGAATGTTCCTGCAGGGGACAAACCGTATTTCTGATGGATTCCATGGTGTTTTTCACCACAGAAATCTAAGCAGACAGTACGGGGAACAGTATTTGCAAGTAAAAATCGAGGAGGTGTAAGACCATGTTTAACTTTAACCTTCAATTTTTGCACATAAAAAGGGAGTTGGTTCTACCAAGAACGGTAGAGACTCCGAATCCAAGAGATTAGGTGCGAAGAGAGCTGATGGCCAGTTTGTAAAAGCTGGAAATATTCTTTACAGACAGCGCGGTACTAAGATCCATCCCGGTGTCAATGTTGGTATCGGTGGAGATGATACTCTGTTTGCTTTAGTTGATGGCGTTCTCCGTTTTGAGAGAAAGGGCAGAGACAAGAAGCAGGCTTCTGTATATCCTGTAGAGAAATAAGTTGATTTAACCAGGGCTTCAAACATACTGATTGTTTGAAGCCCTTTTAGTCCGTAAAGAGTTTTGTCGGAAAGGAGAACAAAATGTTTGCTGACAGAGCTAAAATTTACGTAAGAAGCGGTAAAGGCGGAGATGGTCATGTGTCCTTTCGCCGCGAAAAATATGTTCCCAGTGGCGGCCCTGACGGTGGCGATGGTGGTCACGGCGGGTGACGTGATCTTTTGTTGTAGATGAGGGACTGAATACCCTGATCGATTTCCGGCACATCCGTAAGTACAAGGCCGGAGACGGGGAAGAGGGCGGCAAGAAAGAACTGCCGCGGCAAGGACGGAGAAGACATCATTATCAAAGTCCCTGCGGGAACCGTGATCAAAGAAGCACAGAGCGGGCAGGTAATTACGGATATGTCGGGGGACAACAAACGGGTTGTTCTCTTAAAAAAGGCGGCAAGGGCGGTAACGGCAACCAGCATTATGCTACCAGTACCATGCAGGCACCCAAGTATGCACAGCCGGGGACAGGCAGCACAGGAACTGGAGCTTCTGCTGGAGCTGAAGGTGATCGCCGATGTAGGACTGGTGGGATTCCCCCAATGTGGGTAAGTCCACTTTTCCTGTCAAGAGTGACCAACGCCAGACCCAAGATTGCCAACTATCATTTCACGACCCTGAATCCGAATCTGGGTGTAGTGGATCTGGAGGGAACCGGCGGTTTTGTCATTGCGGATATTCCGGGACTGATCGAGGTGCTTCCGAGGGAATGGGTCTGGGACACGAATTCCTGCGCCACATCGAACGTACCAAGGTGATCATCCATATCGTGGATGCAGCAGGTACGGAGGGAAGAGATCCCATTCAGGATATCTATGCCATCAATAAAGAACTGGAAGCCTATAATCCGGAGATTGCAGCCAGCCCTCAGGTCATCGCGGCGAATAAGATCGATGCTATCTACACCGAGGATGGCTCCGATCCGGTAGCTGCAATCCGGGCAGAGTTTGAGCCGAAGGGGATCAAGGTGTTCCCTATGTCTGCAGTAACCGGTCAGGGCGTAAAGGAACTGTTATATGAAGTAAAACGAAATGCTTCAGGGGAATCGGAGAAGAGACCACTGTCTTCGCACAGGAGTATTTCCCGGAGAGTATGACAGGATCCGTAGATGATGCCTACACCGTAACCTATGATGAAGAAGAGGACGAGTACGTAGTAGAAGGACCCAAGATCGAGAAGATGCTGGGATACACGAATCTGGACAGTGAGAAGGGATTTACCTTCTTCCAGAATTTCCTGAAGGATACCGGTATCCTGGAGGAACTGGAAGCATTGGGTATCCAGGAGGGCGATACGGTCCGTATGTATGGTCTGTCCTTTGATTACTATAAGTAAAAAGTTCGGAAACGTTTGAGAAAGGAATAAATTATGACAAGCAAACAGAGAGCTTATTTAATGAGTCTGGCCAGCAATCTGAATCCCATTTTTCAGGTGGGTAAATCCAGTCTGACTCCGGAACTCACCGCAGCTATTGGTGAATCCTTTCAATAATAATGAACTGATCAAGATCGGTGTTCTGAAGAACTGTTTTGACGACCCCAGAGCTATTGCGGAGATGGTGGCGGAGCGTACCCATTCCCAGGTCGTACAGGTGATCGGCAAGAAGATCGTATTGTACAAGCCCGGACAAGGACAAGCCGAAGATCGAACTGCCCCGTTAACCGTTATATTGCAATCAAGGAATCCGTACAGAGGGATGAAGCATGAGCAGAATAGGCATTATGGGTGGCACCTTTAACCCAATCCACATAGGACATCTGATGCTGGCAGAACATGGCATTGAGTGGCACACTTAGACCAGGATTTGGATGATACCGACGGGTTGTTCTTATCTGAAGACAAAAGAGGGCATTACAATTCTGCGGAACAGAACGTTATGACATGGTACAGCGTGCTATCGCAGATAACGACAGATTCCGCTGCCTGGACATTGAGATAAAGCGTCCCGGAAATTCCTTACAGCTATGAGACCATGGAGCAACTGCAAGAGAATATCCGGAACATCTTTTTTTATTTCATCTGCGGAGCTGACTGTCTATTTACCATGGAACAATGGAAATGCGCAGACCGCCTGTTTGCTGCCTGCGAGATTATAGCTGCAGTACGGGGAGATGCGGATATGAAGGGAATGCAGGAGAAAATCAGGCAGTTGGAGGAACATTTTTCTGCGAAGATACAGTTACTTCTCTTTTCGAAGAATTGAGCTCTCTTCTTCTGAAATCCGTGCGAGAAGATCCAAAAGGTCTTTCCGTGCGTTATCTTGTGCCGGAAGCAGTGGGAAAATATATGGAAGAAAAGGGGCTTTACCTGGATGAGTGATATCCTAAAAAAACTGACTAAAGAGATGCAAAAAGTACAGGATCCCAAGCGTTTTACCCATACGCTAGGTGTGGAATACACGGCGGCGGCCCTTGCCATGCGATACAGCGAAGATGTGGAGCGTGCACAGGTGGCAGGACTTCTTCATGATTGTGCAAAATGTATGGAAAATGATAAACTTTTGTCTGCCTGCGAAAAGTATCATCTTCCCGCGACGGACGTGGAACGGCGCAATCCCTATCTTTTGCACGCCAAGGTGGGAAGCTATCTGGCGAAAAAAGGAATATAAAATCGAAGATCCTGAGATCTTAAGTGCAATTTATATCATACTACAGGGCGTCCGGGCATGACTCTTCTGGAGCAGATCATTTTTACTGCAGATTATATTGAACCGGGTCGAAAGCAGGCACCGAACCTTACCCAGATCCGCCACCTGGCATTTACGGATCTGGATGCTGCCGTGACGAAGATTTTAGAGGATACGCTGGAATACCTGAAATCAGGAGACGGTGAGATGGATCCCATGACGGAAGAGACCTATCAATATTATAAGAAGAATGAATCAATAAAATAGAAAGTGTGAGGAGTAAGCATGAGCGAAGAATCCAGAAAAATGGCAAACTGGCCGTAGAGGCGCTGGAAGATAAAAAAGCAGAGGATATCAAAGTAATAGACATCAGTAATGTGTCTGTAATTGCAGATTATTTTATTATCGCGGGAGGCAATAACTCCAGCCAGATCCAGGCACTGTGTGATAATGTAGAGGAAAAGCTGGGAAGAGCCGGCTTCCCTGCCAGACAGACCGAAGGATATGAAACCGCCAACTGGGTACTGTTAGACTTTGGCGATGTGATCGTACATGTCTTTGACAAGGAAAACCGTCTGCTCTATGATCTGGAACGTATCTGGAGAGATGGCGTACAGATTCCCGTAGAGGAACTTTAAGCTTCGCTGTCTCCCAGATGGAGAAAGAAGCTGATGAGATAGAGTCCGCTGATTCCCACCAAAACATATACAATTCTGGAAAGCCAGGACATGTCACCGAACAGGAAGGCTACAAGATCAAAGCGGAAAAGCCCGATCAGCCCCCAGTTCACTGCACCTATTATAGCTATGGTGAGAGCGGTTCCATCCAAATATTTATTTCCCATAAAATCTCCTTATCCTGTCTGTATGAAATTTGCCGCTGCAAAATCCATACAGACATTTTTTGATGTTTCTTTTAAATAATTGTTTCGTAGATAGTCTTTCCCCCGGAATAAATAAAAAATATACTACATTTATATTAAAATATGACTTTATTGATCTATTTTAATGTCAAAAAACATCAAATTAGAAAAATAAAGTCCATTGACAAAGGAAATAGAAGCGAGTAATATACAAAAATAACAATTATACATTGTATATTTGTATACATTGTTAAAAAGGAGGAAGATATTATGAAGAGATTTAACAAGTTTTTAAGTGTTGCCGTAGCATCTGCTATGGTAATGGCTATGGCTGGCTGTGGTAATACAGACAATGGTTCAGCAGCAACCGGTACAAACGCAGCAACTGAGAGTGCAGCAGCTTCCGACAGTGCAGCATCCGGCAGCGTATTTAAGATCGGTGGTATCGGACCTACTACCGGTGGCGCAGCAGTTTACGGACTGGCTGTACAGCATGGTGCAGAGATCGCAGTAGAAGAAGAGATCAATGCAGCAGGTGGTATCAACGGCTATCAGGTTGAGTTCAAATTCCAGGATGACGAGGCAGATGCTGAGAAATCCGTAAATGCTTATAACGCATTAAAGGACTGGGGTGCTCAGATCATTGATGGTTCTACCACCAGTGGAGCATGTATTGCGGTTACCGACAAGACCAAAGAGGACAATATGTTCCAGATCACTCCTTCCGGATCTGCAGTAGAATGTGTTCAGTATGATAACAACTTCCGCGTATGCTTCTCCAATCCTAACCAGGGTCTTGCATCCGCACAGTATATTGGTGAGAATGGTCTGGCTGAGAAGATTGCTGTTATTTATGACAGCTCCGATGTATATTCTTCCGGTATTTATGAGAAGTTTGCAAAAGAAGCTGAGAATCAGCCGTTTGAAATCGTAGCAGCAGAAGCTTTTACTGCTGATAACAAGACGGATTTCTCCGTACAGTTACAGAAAGCAAAGGATGCCGGAGCAGACATGGTATTCCTTCCTATTTATTATCAGGAATCCGCACTTATCCTTACACAGGCAGCTGCTATGGGTTATGCTCCTAAGTGGTTCTCATGTGATGGTATGGATGGTATTCTCGGTGGTGTAGATAATTTTGATGTATCTCTGACCGAAGGCGTTATGCTGTTAACTCCTTTCGCAGCTGATGCAACCGATGATCTGACCCAGTCTTTCGTAACTAAGTATAAGGAAAAATACGGTGAGACTCCCAACCAGTTCGCAGCAGACAGCTATGATGCTATCTATGTGATCAAGGCTGCTATCGAGAAGAGCGGTGTTACTCCTGATATGAGTGTTTCTGATATTTGTGATGGTATGAAGGCTGCCATGACAGAGATCACTGTAGATGGTCTGACCGGTAACGGCATGACCTGGACCGCAGATGGTGAGGCTAACAAGGCTCCTAAGGCTGTTGTGATCGAGAATGGTGCTTACAAGGCTATGTAATTTTGCTGATAAAGTTTCCAAAGAGGGTTACCGCAGGGGGTAGCCCTCTTTACTTAATGTCAGATACTTTGCAATAATGGGAGAGCAGTTGTTTTTCCCGGTATGTTCTGTTATACTTTATTTTATATGATAATTTGTGCATTCGCATGAATGGAGGTAGTTCACATGAGTTTTATCAGTTATCTGATCAACGGTATCAGCCTTGGAAGTGTCTATGCGCTGATCGCATTAGGCTATACCATGGTATATGGTATTGCCAAAATGCTGAATTTCGCACATGGTGATGTCATTATGGTCGGTGCATTTATTACTTATACAATGTGCAGTACCATGGGACTTTCTCCTGTGATCGGTGTTCTGGCAGCTGTTATCGCCTGCACCCTGTTGGGAATGGCTATTGAAAAAGTAGCATACAAGCCTTTAAGAAAGGCTTCTTCTCCGTTAGCGGTTCTGATCACCGCAATCGGTGTCAGCTATCTGCTGCAGAATGTAGCTCTTTTGATCTTCGGTGCAAATGCCAAGGCATTTACTTCTGTAGTATCCGTTCCGGCTGTGAAGCTGGCAGACGGACAGATCAATATTACCGGAGAGACCATTGTTACGATTGTTACCTGTCTGATCATTATGGCAGGTCTGATGCTTTTTATCAACAAGACCAAAGCAGGACAGGCAATGTTAGCAGTATCCGAGGATAAGGGAGCTGCACAGCTGATGGGTATTAATGTGGACGGAACCATTGCACTTACTTTTGCCATCGGATCCGGTCTGGCCGCTGTAGCGGGAGTTCTGCTATGTTCCGCATATCCTTCCCTGACACCGTACACCGGTTCCATGCCCGGTATTAAAGCTTTCGTGGCGGCTGTATTTGGCGGAATCGGATCTATCCCCGGTGCTCTGGTTGGTGGTATATTGTTGGGGATTATCGAAATCTTTGGTAAAGCCTATATTTCTTCCCAGATGGCTGATGCTATTGTATTTGCAGTTTTGATCGTTGTGCTTCTGGTAAGACCTGCCGGACTGTTTGGCAAGAATATTCAGGAAAAAGTATAAGGGAAGAGGCAGGTGCATAATATGAAGAAATTATCGAATAAGAAAATAAATAAAACCTTCCGGGATAATCTTATTACTTACGGAATGGTGATTGCAGCTTATGTCATCATGCAGATTCTTGTGTCTGCCGGCAGTGTGAGCAGCTTGATCCAGGGACTATTGGTTCCGCTGTGTACTTATGCAATTCTGGCGGTATCTCTGAACCTTACCGTAGGTATTCTGGGAGAACTGAGCCTTGGACATGCAGGATTTATGTGTATCGGAGCATTCACCAGCGCCTTTTTCTCCAAAGTCATGGAGAATAGCGCAATGCCTTCCGGACTTCGCTTTTTCATCGCGTTATTGATCGGCGCTGTATTTGCAGGTGTGTTCGGACTGCTGATCGGTATCCCCGTACTTCGTTTGAAGGGTGACTATCTGGCAATCGTAACACTGGCTTTTGGCGAGATCATTAAGAATCTGGTAAATATTATGTTTGTAGGCCGGGATGAGAATGGATTCCACATCTCCTTTACCAATACCATGGATCTGAACATGTCAGAGGACGGAGGTTATTATCAAAGGTGCACAGGGTATCACCGGAACCCCTCATGATTCCAGCTTTACCATTGGTATTGTGTTATTGCTGGATTACATTGTTTATTGTATTGAACCTGATCCATTCCAGAGACGGACGTGCCATCATGGCAATTCGTGACAATACCATTGCGGCGGAATCCGTAGGAATTCATATTACAAAGTATAAACTGATGGCATTCTCCATCTCTGCGGCACTTGCAGGCGTAGCAGGAGTACTGTATGCGCACAATCTGTCCACACTGACAGCATTACCTAAGAACTTTGGATATAACATGTCTATTATGATACTGGTATTCGTTGTACTGGGCGGTATCGGTAACATTCGCGGTTCCATTATTGCTTCTGTAATCCTTACCCTGTTACCGGAGTTACTGCGTGGTCTGAACGATTATCGTATGCTGATCTATTCCATCGTACTGATCGTAATGATGCTGTTCAACTGGGCTCCGAAGTGTATTGAATGGAGAGAAAAAGTGGCAGCCAGATTTCAAGTAAAGTCTGTGAAAAAGGAGGCTGAATAATCATGGCATTATTAGAGGCAAAAAAATTTAGGCATTTCTTTCGGCGGACTTCGTGCGGTAGATGATTTCAATATTAAGATTGAAAAAGGTTCCCTGTACGGACTGATCGGTCCCAACGGTGCAGGTAAGACCACCGTATTCAACCTGCTGACCGGTGTATATAAGCCCACAGAGGGTATTATTACGCTGGATGGAAAGGATGTTACCGGTAAAAAGACCATCGAAATCAATCAGGCAGGAATTGCAAGAACCTTCCAGAATATTCGGCTTTTCAAGGATCTGTCCGTGATAGACAATGTAAAAGTAGGTCTGCATAATCATATGAGCTACAGCACCGGTTACCGGGTATTTTACGTCTGCCGAAATATTATAAAGTAGAAAAGCAGATGACGGAGGAGGCCATGGAGCTTCTGAAGGTATTCGGATTGGAAGAGGAAGCGGAAACACTGGCGGACAATCTTCCCTATGGTAAGCAGAGAAAGTTGGAGATTGCGAGAGCACTGGCTACCAAGCCGCAAGCTCCTTCTGTTAGATGAGCCTGCTGCAGGTATGAACCCTAACGAGACGCTGGAACTGATGGAGACCATCCGTTTTGTCAGAGAGCATTTTTAATATGACGATTCTTCTGATTGAACATGACATGAAACTGGTAAGCGGAATCTGTGAGGAACTTACGGTTCTGAACTTTGGCCGTGTCCTGTGTCAAGGCAAGACCAGTGATGTGCTGAACAATCCGGAAGTCATCAAGGCTTATCTGGGTGAATAGGAGGACAACAGCTATGGCAATGTTAGAAGTAAATGATATTAAAGTATATTACGGCATGATACAGGCCATAAAGGGTGTGTCCTTTCACGTAGATGAGGGAGAGGTCATTGCACTGATCGGAGCCAACGGCGCCGGTAAGACAACGATCCTGCACACCGTATCCGGTCTGCTGACACCGAAGGAAGGAAGCATTACTTTTGAAGGTCAGGATCTGGTCAAGATTCCCGGACATAAGATTGTATCCATGGGTATGGCGCATGTTCCGGAAGGAAGACGTGTTTTCGCACAGCTTTCCGTATTACAGAATCTGATGATGGGTGCCTACACTAGAAAAGATAAAGAAGAGATTGCACAGACTCTGGAGACCGTATTTGACCGCTTCCCCCGTTTAGAAGGAACGTCAGAATCAGATGGCAGGTACCTTGAGCGGTGGTGAACAGCAGATGCTGGCCATGGGTAGAGCCTTAATGTCTCATCCCAAGATTATTTTAATGGATGAGCCGTCTATGGGACTGTCCCCTATTTTTGTAAATGAGATTTTGATATTATCCAGGAAGTAAGCAAGAGCGGTACTACAGTTCTGCTGGTAGAGCAGAATGCGAAGAAGGCATTGTCCATCGCAGACAGAGCTTATGTATTGGAGACCGGTAAGATTGTTCTGGAAGGCAAGGCAAGCGACCTTCTGAATAATGATTCCATTAAGAAAGCATATCTGGGTGAATAACTCTTGATTTAAGCCGCTGCGGGTGGAAGCAGCAGAGACAGAAAGGTATGGTGATCGAAATGAATAATGTAGTCATTACCATTGCAAGACAGTATGGAAGCGGCGGGCGAACCATCGGTGAGATGTTGGCGAAGAAGCTGAATGTTCATTACTATGACAAGGAGCTGATGAAGCTGGCAAGTGATGACAGTGGCATCAATGAAGCGCTGTTTGTAAATGCAGATGAAAAAGTGAAAAATACCAGGCTGTTCCATATTGCCGAGAAAGGAGTATCACGGGGAACTGATTCCTCCGGAAAGTGATGATTTTACCTCCACGGACAATCTGTTTAACTATCAGGCGAAGATCATCCGGGATCTGGCAAAGGAGGAATCCTGTGTCATTATCGGACGGTGTGCGGATTATGTGTTGAAGGATTATCCGAATGTCCTCAGCGTATTTATTCATGCCCCGAAGGAATATTGTCTGGAAGGCGCAGCGAAGAAGCATAGCATGAGCCCGAAGGAATTGGAGCGCTTTATCAACAAGACGGATAAGCACCGTGCGGAGTACTATAAGTATCATACCGGACGGGAATGGACAGATGCAAGAAATTACGATCTGTGTCTGGACAGCTCCAAGCTGGGATATGAAAGATGTGTGGATGAGATCATTTCTTATATGAAGGTAAGATTCCCGGAGGACTAAATGTAAAATATAGTTAAAAACAGCCTGCAGCAAATCACGCTGCAGGCTGTTTTGCTTATCTGTAAAAGCGGAATACGCCGAACACGGTGCCAAGGATCTGGCAATTATCTACTATGATGGGATCCATGGTGTCGTTCTCCGGCTGGAGACGGATATGTCCCTTCTCCTTATAGAAAGTCTTGACGGTAGCGGAATCATCGATCAGGGCCACAACGATCTCACCGTTATTCGCTGTGTTCTGGACATGAACGAAGACACGGTCACCGTTGAAAATACCGGCATTGATCATGGACTCTCCGCGGACATTCAGAATGAAGGATTCTCCCTTGGGTACTACATCGGCGGGAACAGGGAAGTAGTCCTGAACGTTCTCTTCGGCCAGAATAGGCTGCCCGGCAGCAACATTACCGATCACGGGGAGGCTGACCATCTCGGTACGCACCATCTGGAAGCTGTCGTCGCAGATCTCAATGGCACGGGGCTTGGTGGGGTCTCTGCGGATATAGCCGTTCTTCTCCAATGTCTCCAGATGAGAATGAACGGAAGAGGTAGACTTTTAGATTCACCGTCTCACAGATCTCACGGACGGTAGGGGGATAGCCTCTCTTCAAAATCTCATCTTTGATATAATCTAATATTTCCTGCTGCTTGGCAGTAATCTTTCCATAGCCCATAAATGACCTCCGATAAATGCTGGTTCTTGTTGTTTTTATATAACGATTATAGCATAGCAAAAACAAAAAAACAAACATATATTCCAAAAATATGTTCGATGTTTAACTTGACAGAAGAATGCACGTTCGATATAATACAAGCAGAAAGAACAAATGTTCCCGAACAGATTTTCTTATGTGAGGTGAATGTGTTATGAGAGTACAGAAGAGTGTATACCATATGACGGACAGAGAGTTAAGAATATATAAGAGACAGTTGAGACGGAGACGTCAGATGCAGCGCAGAATAGTTACCATGCTTGCTACCATCTGTGTGATTGCATTCTGTGCAGTGTCCTATCACGGAATCCGTTCCCTGGCAAGCTCTCGGAGAAGATCAGCTGAAGTTCAAATATTATACACAGGTAACCGTTGCCTACGGCGAGACCTTGTGGGATCTGTCCGAGGATTATATTGATTATGAAGAGTATAAGGATAAGAAAGAATATATTGCAGAAGTACAGAGTATTAATCATCTGGCAGAAGAAGACTCGATCAGAGCCGGACAGACACTGATCGTACCCTATTATTCCTATGATTTTGTGAAGTAATTTAAGACGGAAATTCCGCTACCAGATAGATATCGCCGGTTTCTTTATATAGTTCGGTACCGTAGGTACTGCGTAGTTTATGGGGTGTGATTTTCTTTAAGGGTGGTTAACCCGGGAGGCATATTTTTTACCAGATTCTCTACGGAGCGGACGGCCATTCGGCGATTCTGTCAGGGACAGGAACAGAGCATTCTCATGTCCTTCGGCTGGGGAATGATATGTTCCCTTTGCTCCAGATAGTCGAGCAGAGCGGTTTCTACTTCATCGCCGAAGTAGACGATTGCTTCATAACCACCTTTTTCTCCGGATCTTGATGCCGCCGTTATTGAAATCCACGTCGTTAATATCCAGACCTACACATTCCGATACACGGATGCCGGTTCCCAAACAGAAGCGTCAGGAGGGCAACATCCCGGAGCTTTGTTTTCTTGTGGTATTCCAGTTCCTTTTTGGTCAGCTTAGTGCCGTCCTCCACCTGATCTAACAGAATAGCCACTTCGTTGGGCTCCAAACGGATGATCTCTTTTTCGTGGCGCTTCGGCAGAGGAACCAGTGCCGCGGTATTTTTCTCGATACGTTCACTCTGAAAATAGTAATTATAGAAGCTCCGAAGAGCGGCAAGTTTTCTCGCCTTTGCCGCGTTCCTCGTTGGTAATATTTTTCCGTCCTTCTGATACAGGCTCATATATTCTAGATATTCTTCGATATCCGTCCGTTGTACCATATCCAGAACGGACAAAGGCAGCTCGGTAATCTCTCTTTTTTTACAATAGCTGTTCGTCTCATGGAGAAATTCAAAAAAAGAGACGAATGTCATAAGCGTAGGCAAGCCTGGTTCTGGTGGATGTATAGGGGTTCAATCCCACGGAAAGAAATCTCTGCAGAACGGGGGAAGCGTATCCAGTACCTTACGAAGCTTCAGAATATTGTTTTTATTCTGTTCATCGTGATAATTTTCTTCGTTAATGACTGCCAAAGTAATCTGACCAACCTTCCATATTTCCTTTTTGAATTGCCGTAAATATACGATCCTTGACACCTGGATTCTCTCTGTTAAGCTTCCCAAGCAGTTCTTTGACATATTCTCGCCTGGTATGTCCGTCTGCGGGACAGGGACTTTACCACGGGAACCTGATATTTGTGCACAAAGCCGATGACTTCCGATTCCCTCATGTAGATCAGAGGTCTTATCACGGTCAAGTCTGTTTTATCCAGATGAGTTACCGGCGAGAATGTATGCAGACGACCCTCGTAGAAGAGGGAGAGCATCATAGTCTCCACCACGTCATCTTCATGGTGTGCGTATGCAATCTTGTTACATCCAGCCGCTTTGATGGCATCGTTCAGAGCGCCTTTACGCATTTTGGCACAGAGAGAACAGGGATTATTTTCCCTGCGGTCTTCAAACACGATTTTGGCGATAGAAGTATCCACTATGGTATATGGGATGTTTCTGTCAGCACAAAAGTACGGATTTCATCCAAATTCAGATTGTCAAATCCAAGATCGACCGTTACTGCAATAAGCGTAAAATGCTTCGGATAAAATTTGCTGAGTTCATTTAAAGCCAGCAGGAGAGTAAGACTGTCCTTGCCGCCGGAGATTCCCACAGCGATCCGGTCACCTTCTTCGATCATATGATAGTCATCCACAGCCTGTCTGACACGGCTCAATACTTTTTGTAATGTCATTGTTAACTCCATTCTTTTACTGGTATCTATTTTATACTGCCGGGAATTCTTTTCAACCAAAACGACAGATTTCTTCTTGTGGTGAGGACAAAACCATAGTATATTAAAAGGGATAAGATTTTATGAAGAAAAGGTGTAGTTGAATGAAATACGACTTAAAAAACAATAAGTATTTTCGTTGGGGTGTAACGGCATTCCTAACTATTGCCGCCAGTATTTGCTTCTATTATCTGTTATTCCACGGAAACAGTATTAAAGCAGGATTCCATACGATCACAGGAATTCTTATGCCCGTGTTATATGGTCTGGTAACGGCATATCTGTTGACTCCGGTATTGAATTATATAGAGACAAAGCTGTTATTCCCCTTTGTGCCGGAAAACTGAAGGTGAAGGAGAGCAGGAAGCGCAATTCCATTGTCCGTGGAATCGGTATTCTGATCACAGCATTTTTGTTTATTGCCCTGATTTATAGTCTGGTTGCCATGATGCTTTCCCAGATTGTTCCCAGTATTGTAAATATTGCTTCCAATTTTGACACCTACATCAGCAATTTTACAAAATGGATCAGCAAGCTTATGGATGACAATCCGGAGCTGGGCAGTCAGATCACTTTTCTGATTGATAAGTATTCCGTAGAACTAGAGAATTGGTTAAATGATACAGTATTGACCAAGACCAGTCAGGTGATCATGACAGTATCCTTAAGTGTGATAAATATCCTGAAGGTTTGTGGGATTTCATTATCGGATTCGTTATTTCCATTTATGTACTGGCAAGCAAGGAAAAAGTTTGCCGGACAAGCGAAAAAAATGGCCTATGCTTTCTTTGAACAGAAAACAGCCAACCGCCTGATCAAGAGTTTTCGCTTTACCCATAGCACTTTCATCGGATTTATCGGCGGCAAGATCGTAGATTCCTTTATTATCGGATGTCTCTGCTTTATCGGAACCACGTTATTTCAGACTCCGTATGCAGCTCTGGTCAGCGTGATTGTGGGTGTGACCAATATTATTCCCTTCTTTGGTCCTTATCTGGGAGCTATTCCCAGTGCCATCCTGATCCTTGTGGTGGATCCGATGCACCCTTTAAACTGTGTTTATTTTGTACTGTTTATTCTGGTATTACAGCAGTTTGACGGAAATTTCTTAGGCCCCAAGATTCTTGGTGATTCCACAGGACTTACGGGATTTTGGGTTATTTTTGCGATCACGGTATTCGGAGGGCTATTCGGAATCCTCGGCATGATCGTCGGGGTGCCTATCTTTGCAGTGATCTATGCGGCTATCAAGGCAGTAGTTAATACGTTCCTTCGGAAAAAGGATCTGCCGGTAGAGACAGAACAATATTCTTATTTGAAAAATATTGATGAAGAGGGATTCCATACACTGAATTCCAGACTGCAAAAGGATCATGAGCTTAAAGATCAAACTGATTTCGGGCAGGATAAAAAAAGATCAAGAAGAGAAAAACGTAGGAGAGAAGTAGACAGATGCGATTTGTAATACAACGGGTACAGCATGCAGAGGTAAAGGTAGACGGTGAGGTAACCGGCAGCATTCGGCAAAGGATTCCTGGTGCTGATCGGTGTGGCTGAAACAGATACCAGGAAATTGCCGATAAAATGATTAAAAAGCTTCTTGGTCTGCGGATCTTTGAAGATGCCCAGGGCAAGACCAAATCTGGATCTGCATGCTGTGGGCGGTGAATTGTTGCTGGTATCACAATTTACACTGTACGCAGATTGCAAAAAAGGCAATCGTCCGTCCTTTATCAAAGCCGGTAATCCGGATATAGCGAATGAACTGTACGAATATATCATCAGCAGGTGCCGCGAAAGTATTCCCAAGGTAGAAAAAGGAATCTTTGGTGCTGATATGAAAGTATCCCTGCTAAATGACGGCCCATTCACCATATTGCTGGATTCCACGGAAATCTGCTAAAACAGCAAAAACAAGCTTTAAGAAGCGTTACAGAGTCATCTTTTCATAGAACTATTCGTTAAACTTGTCTT
>VOFC01006513.1_pt1 | contig 31976 bp, 59 predicted proteins | sample 5384161 | NCBI WGS metagenome assembly VOFC01 (sample SAMN12384722, study PRJNA508395) | human gut metagenome | isolation source: healthy gut B | host: Homo sapiens
CCGCCGCCTTTTCCTCTGTGCCGGGGCCATGAGCCGGGAGGGCATTGCCGTGGATGGGCTGTCCCTGCCCACCCGGCAGGGCGACAGTGCCTTGCTGCCCCTGCTGCGGCAGATGGGGGCGGTGGTAAATCTCTCCTCCGGCTGCATCACCGTACGGAAGGGGCGACTCCGGGCCACAGATATAGACGCCCGGCCCATTCCCGATCTCATTCCCCCTGAGCGTTTTGGCCGCCGCAGGAGGGGGGAGCCATATCCAAAACGCCCGCCGCCTGCGCTATAAGGAATCCGACCGGCTGCAGGGCATTGCCGAGCTATTAAACAGCTTGGGCGGGTGCCTCACCGCAGACGGCGACGGTCTGCTCATTCACGGCGTTTCCCATCTGCAGGGCGGCACAGTTGATCCCATGGGCGACCACCGCCTGGCCATGTCCGCCGCCCTGGCGGCCCCTGTCGGCAGAATGCACCCGTCACGGTTCGGGATGCCGATTGCGTAAAGCAAATCCTACCCGCCTTTTGGGCAGATTTTCAATCGCGAAAGGAGAAGCGCCATGTCCAGCACCATCGGAGACACCCTCCGTCTGACCCTGTACAGCCGCTCCCACGGCCCGGTCATCGGCATGACCCTGGCTGGCATCCCCCGCCGGAAAGGCCCTGTCCTCGGCGGCGCTGCAGGCGTTTTTGGACCGCCGGGCTCCGGGCCGCAGCCCTCTCTCCACAGCCCGGCGGGAGGCGGATATTCCCCCGATTTCTCTCGGGCCTGAACGGCGGCGTTACCACTGGAGAGGACATCACCGCCGTCATCGAAAATACCGACGTCCGCTCCGCCGATTATGAGATACTCCGCCGTACCCCCGGCCGGGACACGCGGACTACACCGCCTATGTAAAATATGGCCGCATTGAGCCCGGCGGCGGCCCGTTTTCCGGGCGGATGACGGCGGCGGCGCTGTGCATAGCCGGGGGTATCTGTCTGCAGCTGCTGGAGCAGGCGGGTATTTCCGTTCTCTCCCGCATTAGCTCCATCGGTCCTGTGAACGACCGGGGCCAGCTGCTCTCCTCCACGGCGGATAAGCCTTTCCCTGTGGTGGATGAGGCCCAAAGGCGAGGCCATGGCCCAGGCCATCCTGGAGGCAAAGGCCGCTGGCGACAGCCTGGGCGGCGTCATCGAATGTCGGATCCTGGGCGTGCCCGCCGGGATAGGCGGCCCACTTTTTTGACGGGCTGGAGTCCCGGCTCAGCGCCGCCGTGTTCGGCATCCCCGCTGTGAAGGGCATCGAGTTCGGCATCGGCTTTACCTCCGCCCGGCCCGGGGCAGCGTAGAAAACAACGACCCTTTTTGTTTTGGATGATAACGGCAAAAATCGTTACAGAAACCAATCATTGCGGCGGCATTTTTAGGGGGTATTTCCACCGGAATGTGCATAGATTTCCGTGTGGCTATCAAGCCCACCCCTCCATCGCCCTGCCCCAGCGAAGCGTGGACCTGAAAAAAATGCAGCCGGTGACCCTGCAGGTTTCCGGTCGGCACGATCCATGCATCGTGCCCCGGGCGGTGCCCTGTGTGGAGGCAGCGGCGGCGTTTGCCATATATGACGCTATGCTCTCTGACAGAAAGGAAACGGAACATGAATCTCATTGATTTACGCCGGGAAATGGACGAGACCGACCGGGCACTGCTGGCTCTTTTTCGCCCGGCGGATGGCCTGTCCGGGCCATCGCCCGAGTCAAGCAGGGGGCGCACCTGCCGATCCATGACCCCCCGGCGGGAGGAAAAAGCTGCTCCAGGCGGCCGACTCCGCCCCCGGAATTGGCCGAATATGCCCGGGACCTTTACCGTCTGCTTATGGCACAGAGCCGCACTTATCAGGAGAAGATCCTCTCCGGCGAGGTAGAGTGATGCGCTGCGGATTATTGGGGCAAACCCTTGCACACAGCCATTCTCCGCTGCTGCACAGCCTGCTGGGGAACTATGCCTACACCCTCTTTGAAAAGGCTCCCGACCAAGTGGAGGACTTTCTGAAAAAACGGCTCCTGGGATGGGCTGAATGTGACCATTCCCTACAAAAAAACAGCCTATGCCCTCTGCGATTCCCTCTCCCCATCGCCCGGGAAGCCGGCAACGTAAACACCCTTTTTTGCGGCGGCGGGACGGCAGCATTTTTCGGGGACAATACCGACGCCTTTGGCTTTCGGTATCTGCTGGAAAAGGCCGGGGTCCCCGTGGCCGGGAAGCGGGCCCTGGTGCTGGGCGCTGGCGGAGCCGGCGGCACTGCATGCGCTGTTCTGCGGCAGATGGGCGCCGCCGTCACCGTGCTCTCCCGCACGGAAAAGCCCGGTGATTTTTATGGAAAAAACAATGGGATACTGTATAGCACATACCGCCATATATCCCAGTATAAGGACGCACAAATCATAGTAAATGCCACCCCGGTGGGCATGTATCCCACAACGGAGAGGCCGCTGGGGATTTGGAAATATTTCCCAATCTATGTCTTGTGGCTGACCTCATCTATAACCCCGCCCGGACAGCCCTGCTGCTCCAGGCAGAAGATCTGGGCATCCCCTGCTCCGGGGCCTGGTATGCTGGCGGCACAGGCCGCCGCCTCTGCCGCTCTGTTTTTAGGTGAGGCCATGGGTATTTCAAGATTTCCCAGGTGGAAGGCGTCCTGCGGCGGCAAACGGAGAATCTGATTCTCATCGGTATGCCCGGCAGCGGAAAAGACTACCCTGGCCCGGCTGCTGGGGGCGGCCACAGGCCGACCGGTTTGGGACAGTGACGAGGAGATCGTCCGGCGGACAGGACTGTCCATCAGGATGTTTTTTGACCGCTGGGGCGAAAAAAAAATTCCGAGCCCTGGAGACGGAGGCCTGGCGGACCTGGGCAGGCGCTGGGGCGGCATCCGGCCACCGGCGGCGCTGTGTAACCCGGCCGGAGAACCGGCGTCTGCTGCGGCAGAACGGAAAAGTCATTTGGCTGCAGCGGGACATCTGCAAGCTGGAGGCTCCTGGCAGGCCCTTGCTGCTGCGAGCGACCTTTCGGAGCTATACCGGCAGAGATGTGCCCTGTATGAGCACTTCAGCGATGAAGCTATTTTGAATAACGGCACCCCGGAGGATGCTCTCCGGCGGCTAAAGGAGTGCATGGTATGAAAATTCTGGGTTGAACGGCCCGAATATGAACCTGCTGGGTTTGCGGGAGCCGAAATATATGGCCGGGAGACCTACGAGGATCTGGTATCCCTGGCGGAGCAGACCTGCCGGGAGGCAGGGCTGGAATGCATCTGCGTACAATCCAACCACGAGGGCGTGCTCATCGACGAAATTCAAAAGGCCCGGGACGGCTGCGGCGGCATCGTCATCAATCCGCCGGATACTCCCCACCAGCATCGCCATAGCCGACGCCCTGCGGCGGTGGATCTCCCTGCCGTGGAGGTGCATATCTCCGACCCGGAAAAGCGGGCAGCCCTACCGCCACATTTCCTACACCGGCATGGCCTGCCGCAAGGTCATCAAAGGGGAAAAGGGCTGGCCGGCTACCGGGAGGCCATCCTTTATCTGAAGGAGCTGACGGAAAAGTAGTTTTTCCTGTGGACGAATGGCCGCCGCAGTGGTATAATGCCTGTGCCGACAAGGCAATGGGGAAAGGAGGGGCGTGAAGCCCCATGAATTATAAGATGGTTTATATTCACCATGGGACGGGTGGTGCTGCTGGAGGCAGCGCTGCTGGTGCTGCCTATGGCGGTTTCCCTGCTGTATGCGGGGAAAAGTGCGCTCTGAGCTTTGCCCTGACTATTTTAGTGGCCCTGGCCGTGGGCTTCCTTCTGACGAAGCTGTGCCGGGGTGAGCACGGCAGCAGCTCCATCAGGACGGGTTCATGATCGTGGCCCTGACCTGGATCATGCTCTCCGCCATCGGGGCGCTGCCATTTGTATTCTCCCGGGAGATCCCGCTCTATGTGGATGCGTTTTTTGAGACGGTCAGCGGCTTTACCACCACCGGTGCCACCGTCCTGCCCGATGTGGAGGCTCTGAGCCGGGGGATGCTCTTTTGGCGGAGCTTCACCCACTGGATCGGCGGCATGGGGATCCTGGTGTTTGTGGTCATGCTGCTGAAGACCCCGGACCGATCCATCAACATCCTCAAGGCGGAAATGCCCGGCCCCACCATGGACAAGCTGGCCCCTAAATCCAAGGACACGGCCAGAATCCTCTATCTGCTGTACATGGCACTAACCGTGCTGGAGATCGTGTTCCTCCTGCTCGGCGGCATGAGCCTGTTTGACAGCGTAGTGCACGCCTTGAGCACCGCAGGCACCGGCGGCTTTGGCGCATACAACGCCAGCGCTGCCAACTTTAGTCCCTACATCCAATGGGTGCTGACGGCATTCATGTTCCTGTTCGGCGTGAACTTCAACCTCTACTACCTGCTCCTGCTCAAACGCGGGACCGAGTTCCTGCGCAACACGGAGCTCAAGGTGTATGCAGGCATCGTTCTGGTGTCCGTGGCGGCCATTACCATCGACATTTTGCCCCTGTACCAGTCCTTCTCCGTTTCGCTGCGGCAGGCGGCATTCCAGGTGACCTCCATCATGAGCACCACAGGCTTTATCACCGCAGACTTTTTACCGTGTGGTCCCCTCTGAGCAAGATGGTGCTGCTGATGCTGATGTTCGTAGGCGGCTGTGCCGGCAGCACCGCCGGCGGCCTGAAGGTATCCAGGCTGACCATCCTGTGCAAAGATGATCCGGCGGGAGCTGCGCCCACCCTGCGCCCACGGATGGTGGATGTCATCAAGCTGGATGGGCACCACCTGAGTGAGCAGACCGCCCACAGCATCGTAGTGTATTTTGCCCTGTATATGCTGTGCGTTGAGGGCTGCTGGTGGCCCTGTCCTTCTCTCCATTTGACTTGGAAACGAACCTATTCGCCTCTATCTCCTGCTTTAACAACGTGGGCCCCGGCTTCGGCATGGTGGGGCCCCTGGGGCTTTCTCCCCTATTCCCCGGCCATCAAGCTGTTTCTGTGTGCCGGGATGCTGCTGGGGCGGCTGGAGATCTACCCGATGCTGCTGCTGTTTGTGCCGGCAGCGTGGCGGAAGAAGTAAAAAGGGCAATAGCTTTATAGCGGATGCGGCGCAAGGATATATAGATTGCATGTCAGTGTGCGCCCCGACTTCAAAATTTATTAACATTTTTTTAGGAGTATTTTAAGGAAAGAGGGGCATACTGTAACCACGGTAAGGGAAACAACTTACCTTGCCGGTCTCATCTTTTTCATTTCTTTTTCTCTTTTTCTTTTTCAAGGGAACAGGCGGAGCATTGGCTCCGCCTGTTCCTTTTTCATATCGGCACACCCCTCAGCATAGGATGAAATGTATCATTCAGTCTTGGGAGTGTTGCCGATGAAGGGAAACATGGAGCAGCGGGCCTGCGATGAGGCCGTTTACATCATAGAGTGCCGGGGGACCGTCCGGGACGCCGCCCGGAAGTTCGGCATCAGTAAAGCCACGGTACACAAGGACATTTCCCAGCGGCTGCCCCTGTTCAACCGATCCCTTTACCTGCAGGTAAAGGCGGTTTTGGAGGAAAACAAGGCGCGCAGCGGCACATCCAGGGGCGGCTTGGCCACCAGGAGAAAATATAAGGGTAGCTGACAAAAACACATCCGCCGGACTTTAAGGTCCGGCGGATGTGTTCGCATTTTTACTTGATACAGCTTCTTGACCTCGTACCTCGGCTCGCAGCTGACGTGGATGCCCAGGCGTTTATAGAGCTTGGAATCCTCCTCCGAGAGGATGACGGAGAAGTGGGCATCGCTGCCCCGGAGCTCGTCCAGCTTCTTCAGCACCAGCTCCGCCAGAGGATTGGTGACGGCGGAGATGGACAGGGCGATGAGCACCTCGTCGGAGTGCAGACGGGGGGGTTATGGTGGCCCAGGTGCCGGAGCTTCATGTCGCTGATGGGGGCGATGATGGAGGCGGGCAGCAGGTCCAGCTCCTTGTCGATGCCCGCCAGAAGCTTCACTGCGTTAAGAAGCATGGCCGCAGAGGGGCCCAGGAGGGAGCTGGTCTTGCCGGTGACTACCCGGCCGTCAGGCAGCACGATAGCCCCGGCGGGGGCACCGGTGGCCTGAGCCTTATCCAAAGAGGCCCGAACCGCCGGACAAATATCCGGGGTTACACCCGCCTGCTGCATAACGATCTCCAGCTTGCGCACCACGCACTCGTCGCACTTGCCCTTGACCCGGTCCACCAGGCCCGTATAATAGCGGCGGAGGATCTCCATGCGGCTGGCCGCCTGGCAGGCGGCATCGTCCACAATGGCAAAGCCCGCCATATTCACGCCCATGTCCGGGGGGGATTTATGGGGGAGGTACCCTGGATCTTCTCAAACATAGCGTTGAGCACCGGAAAAATCTCCACATCCCGGTTGTAGTTTACGGTGGTCTTGCCGTAGGCCTCCAGGTGGAAGGGGTCGATCATATTCACATCGTTGAGGTCGGCAGTGGCGGCCTCATAGGCCAGATTCACCGGGTGCTTCAGGGGCAGGTTCCAGATGGGGAAGGTCTCATACTTGGCGTAGCCTGCCCGGATGCCCCGCTTATTCTCATGATAGAGCTGGCTCAGGCAGGTGGCCATTTTACCGCTGCCGGGGCCCGGGGCCGTGACCACCACGATGGAGCGGCTGGTCTCGATATAGTCGTTCTTGCCTAAGCCGTTATCGGAGACGATGTGGGCCACGTCTGAGGGGTAGCCGGCGATGGGATAGTGCTTATAGCTCTTCACGCCCAGAGTGGTCAGACGCTTGATAAGAAGGCATCGGCGGCGGGCTGGCCGGCGTACTGGAGTGATAACCACGGAGCCTACATAAAAGCCCAGGCCCCGGAACACGTCCGTCAGGCGGAGGACATCTTCGTCATAGGTGATGCCCAAATCGCCGCGCATCTTGCTCTTTTTCAATATCACCGGCGCAGATGGCGATGACGATCTCCACCTCATCCTTCATGGTGGCCAGCATGCGGATCTTGCTGTCGGGCCGGAAGCCGGGCAGCACCGGGAGGCGTGGTAGTCGTCAAAGAGCTTTGCCGCCGAACTCCAGATACAGCTTATCGCCGAACTGGCTGCGGCGCTCCTTGATGTGCTCGGCCTGCAGGGCCAAATACTTGTCGTTGTCGAATCCGATCTTCATGTGCAGTACCTCTTCTTTACGCATCACATTTTCAAAATAACATTGCAATTATACATCCCCGGGAGGCCGGTGGAAAGGGGTTTTCTCTTTTTCTGGGAGCCAAATTTCGGAGCCAAAATTTGTGAAAAATTTGGTGGTAGGGCGGCTTGTTTTTCCTGATATTATGGGGTATACTGAAAAATACACCCCTATTTTTGCCGGCGAAAAATCTCCGTTTTCTCCGCCATAAGGTTTGCAGACCGCCCTGCGCACTCGCTGCATGGTCTGCGCAAAGCTTCCTGCCGCCTGCGGGCGGTAAGCTCTGCCGGGTCCTTATGAAACCACTATTTTTCGGGAGGCTTTTATGCGCTTTCACATTATGCACAAAAAAAATCAATCAGGCCGTAGAGGAGTATCGGGTCTTTTGAAACCGACAGCATCGACGAGGCCAAGGACTTTGCCATGCGCCTGGCCTTTGACGAGCCGAACAATGTCTATGTACAGGACACCAAGCGCGATGAGATCGTGCGGGATTTTGATGCACTGGTGTACCGGGTTTGAAAAAAGGGCAAGGGCATCGCGGCAGAGCCGCGATGCCCTTGCTTGAGACCGCCGAAAAAGCTCCTGTTTTCCGGAAAAATGCCCTGAGTCTGCTATGTATATTATTTTTTCCGCTGCAGACGGCAAGCTTTGCAGGATTTTTTGAAAAACGAAGAAGACTACTCGCGGGTAGTCTTCTTTTTTGCGTTGGCGGATAGCAGTTTACTCCAAAATCCCTTGAGGATGGTCTCCTCGGCCTCCTCCGGGGTGAGCCCCAGAGTCTCCAGCTTCAACAGCTGGTCACCGGCGATCTTGCCGATGGCGGCCTCGTGGATCAGCTGTGCGTCGGGGCAGTTGGCAGTGATGGCGGGGATGGACTCGATGTGGGCGTGGCCCATGATGATAGAGTCGCACTGGACATGGCCGAAGCACTGGCTGTTGCCCACCATCACCGGGTGGAACACCTGCTTGGAATCATCCTGAGCAACGGAACGGGAAATGACGCGGCCCTTGGCATCCTCGCCGTTAAGCTCGATATGCATATCGCTCTCGGCCTCCTGCTTGCCGTGGGTCAGCAGGCGCTCGGTGACCACCACCTCGCTGCCCTTCTCACAGTAAAAACGGGTGTCGCGCTTGGTGGAGTCGATGCCGCGAATTTGGACGGTGTCCATCTGCATGGTGGAGTTTTCCCCCAGGTGAACGATGGTCTGGGGGTTCATTACATTGCGGCCGGTCTCGCCGGGGGCGTCCTCGCCGTAGTGCTTTTCAGAATAGTGGACCCGGCTGTTTTTGCCGATGTAGAAGGTGTGTACACCGTCGTGGCGGCTCTCATTACAGCCGGAATTGTGGATGCCGCAGCCGGCGACGATCTCTACATCGCAATCATCGCCCACATAAAAATCGTTATACACCAGCTCGGAAAGCCCAGTCTTGCTGATGATGACGGGGATGTGGCACTGCTCGCCCTTGGTGCCGGCCTTGATACGGATGTCAATGCCCTGCTTGCCATCGGTCTTGGGAGAGATCTCGATGTGCTCGGTGGATTGGCGGGCCTCACAGCCGCTGTCTTTGCGGATATTGAAGGCGCCTACGGGCTTGCCGGTGAGATCGGCGATCTTTTCCAGCAGCTTGGCGTCGATGTCGGTAATCATAGCTTGACCTCCTTTTTCTCCAGTACCGGGCAGCCGCCCAGGGTGTCCGCCAGGATCAGAGGGAAAACCTCCTCCGTGGTGCCCCGGTGGGCGATGGCGCCGCCGGAGACGACGATTATTTCATCCGCCAGCTGGATGATACGCTCCTGGTGGGGAGATGATAATCATGGTGGAGTGACCCTCCTGATGGATCTGTTCAAAGGTCTCGGTGAGGCGGGCGAAGCTCCACAGGTCGATGCCGGCCTCGGGCTCGTCGAAGATCATCAGCTCACTGCCGCGGGCCAGGATGGTGGCAATCTCAATGCGCTTGACCTCGCCGCCGGAGAGGGATACATCCACCTCCCGATCCAGATAATCGTTGGCGCACAGGCCCACCTTCGTTAGATACTGGCAGCAACGGTCCTTGGAGAGCTTTTCGCTGCCCGCCGCCAAAAGAAGCAGATCATGGACGGTGATCCCCTTGAAGCGGGGGGGCTGCTGGAAGCCGTAGCTAATGCCCAGGCGGGCACGTTCAGTGATAGAAAGGCCCGTCACATCCTGGCCGTTGTAGAGGATCTGCCCTCCGTGGGCTGTACCAGGCCCATGATCACCTTGGCCAGGGTAGTCTTGCCGCCGCCGTTGGGGCCAGTGAAAACTACCAGCTTATGGTCGGGAATGGTTAGGTCGATGTGGTTGAGGATGTCCACCGGGCCCTCCGGGGGTGGAGACGCGGTAACAGATGTTTTTCAGCTCTAACATGAATCCTTCCTCCTTCTGAGGTCTTTTCATCCGTACTATACCAAATCTTGTCCCTTGGGAATGTTGCAATTGCACCAAAAGACATATTTCGACTCATACGTTTTTATTGTAGCAGAATCGCCGGGCAAAAGCAATCCGCCCCGCCTTATTTTTCCCTGCTCAGGAAAATTTTACACAGAATACACCCCTCATCGGGGCATATCCCATGTGCCGGCTGCAGGGTGCCTTGGTGCGCGGTGGGATGGGCCGACATAGTTGCCGTCTCCTGCAGAGGGCTGCAAGGGAAAATGGGCGCAAAAAGGCCCGGCGAGCTGAAAGGCTCACCGGGCGGGATGGAGAGAGGAAGCGCAGAAGGAAAAACCGGATCAAACCAGGGAACAGATGAGGCTCAGTTCAACGAAGAACAGAAGGCCCAGGGGAAACAGGCAATCTGGGTGAAGATGTTAAAATTGCCGGTCATGATAAAAAACAGGGCCAGCACAATCACGGCCATTAGAGCCACGGCGACCACCACACGGGCTGCAGCTTTGCTTTTCATAATTTCAGATCTCCTTTCAGCATTTTATTCTGTTTTGCTTTGTTGTCCTCAGTATAAGGATAGATCTGGTATTTGTAAAATACAGAAAAAACTAAGCTGTATATAGTTGCATCCTATATCGACGCTGCCTCCCGCAGGGCCTGTATGTACCCAAGGTCATGGGGAGGGAGTCACATCCCGGCGCAGGATATATCCAATGGTGTGGAACTGCTTCGGCTCCAAAGGCAGGCTCACAAACTCCTCTCGGTACATGGCGGATACTCCCACATCCGGGCTGAATCCATTGAGGGCCCGCAGAAGCTGATACCCGTGGCCCGTTCCCGCACACAGATGGTTTTGTGGGACTGCGCAGCCACAGCGGACAGGCCCTCAAAAAAGAACTGTCCGTTGTGCTCCCCTGCTCAAAGGTGATGCAGGGGATAGGGACTCACGTCCTCCACCGTCACGAACCTGCGACCGGCCAGGGGTGCTCCGCAGAGACGAACAGCTCCGCCTGCACCCGCTTCAGCTCTGTGAATTCCAAGCCCAACTTGCCGAACATCCGCCGCAGGAATCGCTCGTTATCCTCATTCAGCGCCAGAATGCCCACCTCGCTGCGCAGCTGGCTCACATCCTCCAGCACCTCATAGGTAGTGGTCTCCCGAAAATGGAAGCTGTACCTGTGGCCCCCGAAAATTCTGCACCAACCGGGAAAAGGCCAGCACCGTAAAGTTAAAGTGCTGGCTGGACACAGCAAAGCGCTTCTCCCCTGCTCCCGACCGCTGAACCGCTCCTGCAGCAGCTGGGCCTGGGAGAGGATCTGCCGGGCGTAGCCCAAGAATTCCTCCCCCTCCCGTGACACGATAACACCCCGGTTGGTCCGGGAGAATATGGTCACACCCATCTCCGATTCCAGCTCCCGTATGGCAGTGGTAAGGCTGGGTTGGGAGATAAACAGCTTTTTCGGCGGCGGCGCTGATGGTGCCGCACTCGGCCACCGTCACGGCGTATTTCAGTTGCTGCAGGGTCATAAAAACACACTCCTTTCCTTAGTGTATCGGATTATTTCTAAAAAGTAAAGCGTCCATCCCTGGTGCATACAATGGATGGCAGAGAAAGGGGTGCTGGCATGGAAAATCATCAGACTATGGAGCAAAAAGAGGGCTGTCTGGCAGCGGGTGAATCCTGCCCTGCAGCCGTATCCGGCGGATGCGGCCCAGGACGCGGTGAATGTGTGCTGTATGGGGAGTAAACGCCCAGCAGGATGCGGATGTGATCCGGGGCTTTATTGAGGAGGAGCTGTCGGACCGGCGGGGCTACCTGACCTACGCCGCCATGGCACCGTCTCCCATGGCCCGGCAGCTTATGCGCCGCCTGGCAGCGGAGGAGGGAGGCCATGCCCGGCGGCCCTGGGCGTATACTATCTTATCACCGGCCAGGTCTATTGCCCGGCGGTGCCGCAGCCGGGGGAGGGATGCGTTTCCTCCTGGCGGGAAGTTTTACGTCTGCGATACCACGAGGAGAGCTGCGGGGGCTGAATTACCGGCGGGCCTCGGAGGAGACCACCGACGAGTGCCTGGCAGAGATCTTTCAGGAGCTGTCCGGGATGAATACCGCCACGCCCGACAGGTCCTGACACTTTGGAAAAGCAAATGTCGATTTAAAAGATAGGTCTTGCAAATACACACAATTTGCTGCTACAATAGGGCAAAATCAATATAAGGAGGACGCCCTTTTATGAAAGAGTGTATCAGCAGGGATGCGGCTCTCGCCGCACTGAAAAATATAACAAGGAGCCGTTTCACATCCAGCACGCTCTGACCGTAGAGGGCGTCATGCGTTGGTACGCGAACGAGCTGGGCTACGGCGACGAGGCCGACTTCTGGGCCACCGCCGGTCTGCTGCACGACATTGACTTTGAGCAGTGGCCGGAGGAGCACTGTGTCAAGGCGCCGGAGCTTTGAAGGAGGCCGGCTGCAGCGAGGAATTTATCCACGCTGTGTGCAGCCATGGCTACGGCATCTGCTGCGATGTGGCCCACCCACGAAATGGAAAAGGTGCTCTTTGCCGCCGACGGCTCACAGGGGCTCATCGGGGGCAGCCGCCCTCATGCGTCCCAGCAAGAGTGTGCAGGACATGGAGCTCAAGAGCATTAAGAAAAGTTCAAGGACAAGAAGTTCGCTGCCGGCTGCTCCCGGGATGTGATTATCACCGGTGCTGAGCGCCTGGGCTGGGAGCTGGATGCGCTGATGGAAAAAGACCTTGGAGGCCATGCGCTCCTGTGAGGAGAGCATCGCTGCGGAAATGGCCGCGCTGTAATCTTGCCCATAGAGCAGAATAAAATCAGATGTCAAACAGGCGCCCTAAAAAGGGCGCCTGTTTAAAGATGATCAGAGCTTGCCGCCTGCAGGCGGCGAAAGCCTTGGCGCAGGCAGAAGTCATTTCTGCCGGGCAGCTTTACCCTCCCTCGGGGCGGAGCGGCCAAAGGGGGGGGGATCCAAAATAAAAGGCCGCCTTTGGCGGCCTTTTTATTTTGTGGCTGTCCACAGGTTTTGCTGTCTGTGCGCACTCCTGTATATCGCAAGGAAAGGAATGTGTGCAAGGGAAACCTTAGTCGGGTTTCCCTTGCACGTTAAATCGCCCGCCCACAGGCGACCACTTTTGCGGAGCAAAGTGCTGCTCCAAAGAAAGACACCCGTACGGGTGTCTTTCTTTTTGGAGCAGGGTACGGAATCGAACCCGCCTCCTCGGCTTGGGAAGCCGATGTACTACCGATGTACTAACCCTGCATCGCGATAGCTATTATAGCACCGGCGGAATTTCGTTGCAACCGAAAATTGCCGTCCGGCATGATTTTTCTTTCCGGGCGCATAGGATAGCCCAGCAATTTATGGGGGGGCGAGTCATGAAAAAGAGGTTTTTGCGCTGCTGATGGTGCTTTCAGCGCTACTGTGCCTGTCGATGCCGGCCTATGCCGTGGAGCTGCCCGTGAAGGCCAAGGCCGCACTGCTCATGGAAAAGGAGACCGGCCAGGTGCTTTTTGCCCAAAATGAGCATGAGAAGCTGGGGCCTGCCAGCGTCACCAAGATCATGACGCTCCTGCTGGTCATGGAGGCCATGGACCGAGGGGAGCTGAAATATGAGGATGTGGTCACCGTCAGCGCCAACGCCGCCGGCATGGGCGGCAGCCAGGTCTTTCTGTCCGAGGGCGAGCAGATCAGCGTGGAGGAGCTGCTGAAATGCCGTGTGCGTGTCCTCCAGCGGCAACGACGCAGCCGTGGCGCTGGCGGAGAAGGTCGCCGGTGTGACGGAGCTGTTTGTGGAGCAGATGAACAACCGTGCCAGGGGCTGGGTATGGGGGATACCCACTTTGTAAACCCCACGGGCCTGACGGCGGCAGGGCCACGTTACCAGCGCCTATGACATTGCCCTTATGAGCCGCGAGCTGGTCCTACAAAGCACCCGGACATCCGCAATTTCACCACCATATGGACGGACAGCATCCGAAACGGCGACCTTTGATCTGGCCAATACAAACAAGCTCATCCGCTGGTACGACGGCGCCACGGGGCTGAAGACCGGCTACACCGCCTCCGCAGGCTACTGCATCAGCGCCACGGCGGAGCGCGAGGGCATGGAGCTGATCGCGGTGGTCATGAAGAGGGAGACGTCCGACAAGCGGAATACCGACGCCAAGGCGCTGCTGAATTACGGCTTCTCCGCCTATACGCTGGTCTCCGCCGCGCCGGAGGAGCCGCTGGCCCTGCCGGTGACCATGGGGAGAGGCGGAGCAGGTGGGCCTGACGCTGCCGGAGACGGGCGTTACCGCTGTGGTGGAGAAGGCGCAGGCATCGTCGCTGGAGTATCGGGTGGACCTGCCGGAGACCTGGCGGCCCTGTCGATACAGCAGGTCCAGCAGGTGGGCACGCTGACCCTGTGCAGCGGCGATACGGAGGTGGCTGACGGTACCCATTCTGGCGGCGGAGAGCGTTCCGGGGCGCAGCTGGGGACGGATGTTCACCGATCTTTTGAAGCAGGCGGTGTTCTGGCGTAGCGGAAAGGGGAAAAGCGGGGAAAGTCCGTTTTTCCCCTTGTATTTTCGCCGGAAACGTTGTACGATAGGGCAAATAGTTGCATTGCACCGACGAGGAGGTTTTAACATGATACAGGTCGATCTGCAAAATATCCGCAGCTTTATCCCACTGCCCTACGAGGCCGCACTGTCCCCCCGCCTGCGTATCGCCCATGACCATCTGCAAAATGGCGATGGCGCCGGCGGCGAATTTACCGGCTGGGTGCGCCTGCCGGAGGACTATGACAAGGCGGAATTTGCCCGCATCAAGGCGGCGGCGAAGAAAAATACAGTCCGACTCCCAGGCGCTGGTGGTCATCGGTATCGGCGGCTCCTATCTGGGCGCCCGGGGCGTCATCGAATGCCTGCGCTCGCCCAATTACAACCTGAAAAAAGAAGAATACGCCCAACATCTACTTTATCGGCAACGGCCTCAGCTCCGACGCGCTGACCGAGGTGATGGAGCTGGTGGACGGCGTGGACTTCTCCGTGAACGTTATCTCCAAGTCCGGCACCACCACGGAGCCCGCCGTGGCCTTCCGCTTTTTCCGTGAGCTGCTGGAGAAGAAGTACGGCCCGGAGGAGGCCGCCCGGCGTATCTATGCCACCACCGACCCGCAAAGGGGGCCCTGAAGGGCCTGGCCGACGATAAGGGCTACGAGGAGTTCGTGGTGCCGGACAACATCGGCGGACGGTACAGTGTGCTCACGGCCGTGGGTCTGCTGCCCATTGCTGTGGCCGGCATCGATATCGACGCGCTGATGGCCGGCGCGGCGGATATGATGCGCGAATGTGCCCTGGCGGACATGAACGCCAACCCCGCCTGGCAGTATGCCGGGGCCCGGTATGAGCTGTACCGCACCGGGAAGAAGATCGAGCTGCTGGCGGCCTATGAGCCCTGCTTCCGCTTTATGTCCGAGTGGTGGAAGCAGCTGTACGGCGAGAGCGAGGGCAAGGAGAACAAGGGTCTGTTCCCCGCCAGTGTGGAGTTTACCGCTGACCTGCACTCCATGGGCCAGTACATCCAGGAGGCCGCCGGAATCTGTTTGAGACCGTGGTGCGCTCGGCCCCCCGTTCCGGCGAAAACCCCGTGCCCTATGACGAGGGCAACGGCGATGGGCTGAACTTCCTGGCAGGCAAGGCCATGAGCGACCTGAAGCAGCAGGCCATGGATGGCACGCTCCTGGCCCATGTGGAGGGGGCGTTCCCAACATCCGCATCTGCTGCGGCGCGCGCAATGCCTTCACTCTGGGCGAGCTGATCTATTTCTTCTGCTATGCCTGCGGTCTGTCGGGCTACCTGCTGGATGTGAATCCCTTTGACCAGCCCGGCGTGGAGGCATATAAGAAGAACATGTTCGCCCTCCTGGGTAAACCCGGCTATGAGGACCTGGGCGCGGACCCTGCTGGGAAAAGCTGGAAAAGCAATCGTGAAGAAATGATGAATTTTGCTTTCTCCATTGCCATTTGAAAAGAAGTATGGTATATTAAATGCAAGTTAACCGCAAAAAAGACAAAGGAGTGATTTCTTATGGTTAGACTGATTATGGGCGCAAACGGTGCCGGTAAGACACAAGCAGCTCATCGACCTGATTCACAGTGCCGTGGAGTCCGAGAACGGCAGCGTGGTCTGCATCGAGCCCGGTGCGGACATGACCTTTGACATTAAATCCAGCGTTCGCCTGGTCAATGCCAAGGAGTATAGCTTGAATTCATTTGAATGCCTGCGCGGCTTCATCAGCGGTCTCTACGCCGGCAATTATGATATTTCTCACGTATTTGTGGACAACCTGGCCAAAATTGCCGCCAGCAGCGATCTGGCGGAGGCGGAAAAAATTCCTCCACTGGCTGGACCGATTCAGCGAGGAGAATTGCGTCAAGTTCACTGTTACCCTGAGCCTGGACGAGTCCATGGCCACCGAGGGCATGCGCAGCTACCTGTAAAATATGCAGAAAACAAGGGCATTGCGGCTTTGCTGTGATGCCCTTGCTTCAGCTTTGTTAAAAAGGCTTGCAGCGTTTGCCGCCCGCAAGCAGCACCGAGGAAACGGCGCAGCCATTAGGGCCGCACCGTTTTCGAGAGCCTTCTGAGCAAGATGCAGAAGCCACCCCGGTACTTCCTTTACGGAGGGCGCCCAGGGGTGGCTCTTTATTCGGGAATACAGATTTACCGTTTCTTTCTCTTAGCGGCCCGGCGCTGGAAGAATTTCACCAGTTCCACCACAGGGATTACCAGTACGGCCAGGGCCAGGGCGATACCGTACTCGGCCCAGCCCACGGGGTAAAGCCGAAGGCATCGGCAATGGGCCCTACCTCCAGAACCAGCGTGGTTAAGTGAGGAGGCTGCCCAGCATAGCCACCCACAGGACCTTATTATGGCTGCGGCCGGAGAAGATGCTGCGGCGCTGGAAGCGCATATTGAAGCTGTGGAATATCTCGCACATGCTCATGGTCAAAAAGGCCATGGTCATGCCGTGGGGTGAGACGCCGGAGGGCATCTCGAAATACCCCACCTCCACGCAGTGGCCGATGATATAGGAGGCCAGGGTAATGACGGTGATAAGCACGCCCTGATACAGAATATCCAGGCCCAGGCCGCCGGCAAAGATGCCGTCGTGGCTGTCCCGGGGCGGCCGATCCATCACATCCGGCTCCGCCTTCTCAGGCCCAGGGCCAGGGCCGGGAAGCAGTCGGTAATAAGATTGATAAACAGCAGATGCACCGGCCCCAGCAGGGTGAAGCCCAGGAGGGTGGCGGTGAACACACCCAGCACCTCGCTCATATTGGAGGCCAGGAGGAACTGGATGGTCTTGCGGATATTGTCGTAAATACGGCGGCCCTCACCCACGGCGCCCACGATGGTGGCGAAGTTGTCGTCGGAGAGCACCATATCCGCCACGTTCTTGGTGACGTCGGTGCCGGTGATGCCCATGCCCACGCCGATGTCGGCGGTCTTGATGCTGGGCGCGTCGTTAACGCCGTCGCCGGTCATGGCGGTGATGCCCCCGCGCTTTTTCCAGGCAGTGACGATGCGCACCTTGTGCTCCGGCTGAACCCGGGCATAGACGCTGTAGCGGGGCACGATTTCCGCCAGCTCCTCATCCGTAAAGGCGTTGAGCTCGCTGCCGGTGATGGCTTGGTCAGCGCTGTCGAGAATATCCAGCTCCTTGGCGATGGCCACGGCGGTATCCTTGTGGTCACCGGTGATCATCACCGGGCGGATGCCCGCCTTGCGGCACTGGTGGATGGCGTCCTTTACCTCCGGACGCACGGGGTCGATCATACCCGCAAAGGCCGATGAAGCACAGATCCTGTTCCAAAGTCTCGGGACTGATGTCTTCGGCAAGGTGTCGCCCCAGCTGCGCTGGGCGGCGGCAAAACACGCAGGGCCCGGTCGGCCATGGCCTTATTCTCCAGCAGAATGGCCCGGCGCTTTTCCTCGGTCATGGGATGCTTTTTCGCCGTGTCTATATAGCTGGTGCAAAGGCGCAGCACCTCGTCCGGGGCGCCCTTGGTATACTGGATAAAGCCGCCGTCGATCTGGTGGACGGTGGACATCATCTTTCGGCCGGAATCAAAGGGCGCCTCAGCCGATGCCCAGGGGCCTGCTGCTCCACAGGGGTTTTTCAGCCCCGCCTTGGCGCGCAAAATTGACCAGAAGCGCGCCTCCGTAGGTTTCGCCCTGAGCCCCTCCTTCCCCAGGCAGCATCACTGCAAAGGGCCATGGCGGTGGCCAAAGCCGGAGGACCTGCCGTGGTCCAACACGGTCATCTTGTTCTGGGTAAGGGTGCCGGTCTTATCGGAGCAGATGACCTGGGTGCAGCCCAGGGTCTCCACCGCCGTCAGGCGGCGGATAATCGCGCCCGCTTGCTCATATTGGTAACGCCGATGGACAGCACCACCGTCACCACCGCGGCCAGGCCCTCCGGGAATGGCGCCACCGCGCCAGGAAACGGCCACCATGAAGGTCTTGAGGAATGGCCTCCAGGGAGTAGTCCGCCCTCCACCAGCAGGTCAAACACAAAGATGAATATACAGATGGCCAGCACCAGATAGGAAAGTGTCTTGCCCATCTGGGTCAGCTTGCGCTGCAGGGGGTCTCCTCCTGCTCTGTCCGGGCCAGAACGCCGGCGATCTTACCCATCTCGGTGTCCATGCCGGTGGCGGTGATGACGGCGCTGCCTCGGCCATAGACCACGGTGGAGCCATGTAGCACATGTTTTCCGGTCGCCCAGGGTACATCGCCCTGGGCATCGATGGCCTCGGCGGTCTTGTTCACCGGGACGCTCTCGCCGGTGAGGGGCGGCCTCCTCGATTTTCAGGGATGCGGACTCCAGCAATCGGCCATCGGCGGGCATGGCGTCTCCGGCCTCAGGATCACCCATCCCCGGGCACCAGGTCGGCGCTGTGGAGCACGGTGATCTTGCCGTCCCACAGCACCTTGCTGGTGGCGGCGGTCATGGTCTGGAGGGCCTGATGGCCGCCTCGGCCTTGCTCTCTGCACCACGCCCAAAACGGCGTTGAGCAGCACCACCACCAGGATGATGAACACCTCCGTAAAGGCAGCTTTTGGGGAGAGAATGCTGGTGACGGCGGACACGGCGGCGGCGGCCAGCAGAATCAGCAGCATGGGGTCCTTCAGCTGCTGCAAAAACGCTGGAAATTGTTGATTTTCTTGGCCTCCTGCAGGCGGTTGGGGCCGTGCTTCGACAGGCGCGCAGCTGCCTCCTCCCCGGTAAGGCCCCGGGATGAGCTGCCCCTGACTGCACAGGACCTCCTCCGCTGACTGTAAATATTCCGGTTTCATTTTATCTCCTTTTCGCCCCATAGGCAAAACAAAAAAGACTCCCACAGGTCAGGAAAACCTATGTATGAGTCTCATTCTTTCAAGACAGTCCGGGGGGCGGCCGTACTGACGGATCTGTCTCATCCCGCAGGGCGGGATGGAATTACTCCCTCAAAGTGGAAATCGGGCGTTGCCTACTATCTTGCCTTACAAAATCAGGGGTCGTTGTCAGAGTCCCTTGTGCCGGGAATGGGAAAAATCTTGACATTGATTTTACTGATATACGGTAAAATGATGACGTAGAAATTTGACGTTCGAAAGGAGAACTTCCATGTACGATTACGCTGTATGGCTCCGCATCAGCAGCACTTTAGGCACCCTGGGCATTATTGCCATTCTGCTGGCCATCATCATACGGTGCTGGCCTTCATTTTCATCGTTCCGGCCAAACGGCGGGGAAAATGAGCAAATTCGGCAAATTCCTTCACGACGCATGCAATTTTAAGTTCCTGATGGAGAAGATCCTGCAGGCGCTGTATCATAGGAAATGCGGATGTTCTGCCGCCGTTTGCCGCTGCTCTTGTCAGGAGCTTCAATATAAACTCCTTAACAAGTTCCCGCAGAGCATACGGGGTAAAGCTCGTCCAAATCCTTGTATTTGTGTACCCGCTGGATAAACTGCTCCAAGTTTTCAATCTGTCGTTCCTGTACTTCAATATCCTGCTGCAAGGTCTGGATTTCCACTTTAAGCTGCTGCGCCTGCTCGGTTTCGTAGCTTCTGCTCATCATGGAAAATCGTTCATCGTTGATGCGTCCCGCCACATTGTCCTCATAGATGCGGATAAACAGGCGGTCGAGCTCTCCCATGCGCCGTTGCGCCTGTTCCAGACGCTTGATGCTTGCACAGATTTTTTTTCCTCGCTGGACAGCAGAAGCTTGTGTTCCATAACTGCCCGGAAAGTGATTCTCATACCGTGTCACATAGGAGATAACCGCTTTCATGTGCATCCAGACCAAATCTTCCAGAACAACAGCCCGGATAAAGTGCGCTGAACAGCTTCCCGTGTTGCTGCGGTAGTTGGCGCATACAAAGTGATCCTGCCGCTTCTCAAAGTAGTTGGTGGTGCAGTACCGCATTTTCGCGCCGCAGTCGGCACAGTAAACCATGCCGGAGAACAGACTGCTCTTGCCGGTTTTCGTCCTGCGGTGACGCTGCTGCCGGATTTCCTGCACCCTGTCAAAGACTTCCTGCTCGATGATCGCCGGATGGGTATTGTAGAAAACCGCCTGTTTGTCGAGGGGTGTTTCCCGCTGCTTCTTGTCCCAGATGGAATTGGTGTAGGTCTTGAAGTTGACCGTACAGCCTGTGTACTCCCGCCGTTCCAGAATGTGAACAACGGTGTTGGTGTTCCAATGGTAGGGAACATCGGTTTCGGGGCTTGGAGTTTTGATGCCCGCCCTACGCTTGTAAGCGGTGGGGTTAAGCACCTTTTCCTCCTGCAAGAGCTTTGCGATCTGCATCGGCCCCCGTGCCTTCCATACACAGTTTAAAGATACGCCTCACTACCATTGCCGCCGCTTCATCCACGATCCACTTGGTTTTGTCTGCCGGATCTTTGAGATACCCAAACGGAACATTGGTTGTTAGCGGTACACCACGCTCACCCTTTGCTTTCTGCACAGCCCGGATTTTGCGGCTGGTATCTTTGGCAAAAAACTCGTTAAACCAGTTTTTGATACCCGCAACATCGCTGTCTGTGCTGTTGGGGTCGATGGTGTCGAAGTGATCATTGATGGCGATATATCGCACGTTGTACTTTGGGAACGTGAAGTTAATATAAAGCCCGGTCAGCGAGGAATTTCTTCCCAGTCTGGATAGGTCTTTGGAATACAGACTGCCACTCGTCCCGCTTCAATTTCTGCAAGCATGGCTTGGAATCCGGGACGGTCATAATTCGTGCCGCTGTACCCATCGTCCACAGAAAAAGGTCGGATTCGGAGAGCGATTTTCTTTAGCGTACTGGAGCAGGATCATTTTTTGATTCTGGATGGAATTTGACACATCTTCTTTGCCGCCTTTTTTATCCTCTTTCATATCTTCCACGGATAGACGGCAGTAGAGTGCGGTGATTTTATCAGTTGCCCGTAACATTTCTGTTTCCTCCTTCAAAGGGGCAACTGTCAGTACAGGATTGGTTGCTTCTATTGTACCAAGATTCTGTGAATTTGTCATTCGCTATCCTCCAACTTTTCTGTAAACTTTTCAGCCATAATACGCTCCATTTTCTTATCCAGCGTTTCCGTTCCGTCATAAGTGCCTGTGACAGAGTAGATCGTGCCGCCGATCTCTTTCTGCAAGGTGAACTCCGGCAGCCAGAAAGCGGATGGATTTTTCACACGGATGTGTCCAGTCCTCGTCAAACCAGAAATTGTGTCTGGGATGGTCAGGCGGCAGCGGTTGGGTTTAAGAGTCGGGGTTGGAGAAGTAATATCCCTCCGGCTCGTCATGCAGAATTTTCCTGCGGCTTCCCAAATCCAAATCGATTTCAATACCAGAAAAAATCATCGAGTAGCTGTGGATCAAGGGCATATTTTCTTCCAGCTGTCTGATGACATCATCCACATCAATGGGTCGATTTCATGTTCAAATGGTTTCTTACTTGCTCATAAGTGCAATATGATGACTCCTAAAAATGTGTAAAGATTAGTGTTCGATTTCTTACGATGTTGTTTTTCTGTTCCATCTTTGAAACTTAATGGCGTTCTGTCGTTTCCTGCTCATGGATGACCTGCTCCACCTTGTATTTGATCTGCCAGAGCTTTTTCACCTCCGCATAGATGGGTGAAAGCTCCGCCTGCCCGGTCTTGTACTCCTGTTCCAGACGGTCACGCTCCTTGCGCCATGCTGTGATAGGCAGCTTTCCCTCCTTAGAAATGTGGCTTCAACTTGCGCTCTGCCATGTGATACAGGCGGAGCGCATTTTCATTTTCGGACATAAACTGCTCACGCTTGCCTTTCCATTTGATGGTTGCCAACTTGTCGGCAATGGGCTTACCTTCGGTGTAAAACTGCACCATGCGGAGAAGCTCGTCCAACTCCTTCATACGGTCGGATTTGCCACGCATGGAGTTTTTCAAAGTGTCGATGCGGTCACTCAGCATAGACACACGCTCCTGTAACTCCTCCGGCGTTGTCAAATTATTCTGCATAAGATAATTGCAAATCTCATTGAACTCTTTGAGGTTTCCGATCTTCGCTTTCCGGCTCCATGCACCTGTGCGTTGCGGTTGGTGTAATACTCGCTGAGAAGCTGCGCCAGATTTGGAACTTGCGGCTTGCTCAATTCCTCATGCGCTTCTTTCAGCCAGTCAAGCAGCGCAGAGATTTTCTTTTTCAGATTGCCGGATCAAGATCGTTGGTTGCCTTGATCCAGCGGTTGAGATCGCCCTTATCGGTGCGGATGCCCTTTGCTTCCATAGCTCGGACGGTCACACCCTCATGGACAGTAGGGTCGATGCCGGGTCTATGCCGTGGAGCTGCTCTGAAGGCCAAGGCCGCACTGCTCAAGTGAAAAGGAGACCGCCAGGTGTTACCAAAATGAGCATGAGAAGCTGAGCCTGCCAGCGTCACCTTCAAGATCATGACGCTCCTGCTGGTCATGGAGCTGACCGAGGGAGCCGGAAAATATGATACGGGTCAGCTGTCAGCGCCAATGCCGCCTCTATGGGCGGCAAGCTGTGTGTACCGTCCGAGGCAACTGCAGCGTGGAGGAGCTTTTTGAAGGCCGTATGCGTCTCCAGCGGCAACGACGCAGCCGTGGCCCTATGGGCAGGTGGCCGGGGTCACAGAGCGTTGTTTAGTCCAGCGATGAACAACCGTGCCGGAGCTGGGTATGGGGGACACCCACTTTGTAAACCCCAGGGCCTGCCGGCGGAGGGGCCATGTAACCAGCGCCTGGGACATTGCCCCAGAGCCGCGAGCTGGTCCTCCATCACCCGGACATCCGCCGCTTCACCACCATATATCTGGATGGATAGCATCCGGGCGGCGAGTTGGCCTTCCAATACCAATAAGCTCATCCGCTTTTTATGACGGGGCCACGGGGCTGAAGACCGGCTCCACCGGATGCTGCGGGTATTGCACTCCGCCACGGCGGAGGGAGGGTGGCTAGCTCATCGCCGTGCTGGGGAGCGAGACCAGCCAGCAGCGCTTTGAGGACGCCAAGACTATGCTGAACTACGGCTTCTCCACCTACGTCCTGGCGGATACCCGGAGGAAACGCCTGGTTCTGTAAGGCTGCCGCCGCACCCTCCGTGTGGAGGATCGCCCAGAGCAAGCTCCTGGTGGGCAAGGGCCAGGCGGGCGGCCTACCCGACGGTGAAGCGCAGGAGTAGGACCTGTCGGCTCCTGTGGAAAAGGGCAGGCCGGTGGTGGGCATTCTCACGGCAGAGTGGATAACGCCACCCTTTCGGTGAGCTTCCTCTGACGGCAGCAGCAGCCGTGGAACGCATGACCTGGGGGGACCTGTTTACCCGCCTGCTCCGCGCCGCGGTTTTCGGATAAGAAATCAGGCGGTTTTCTCTTGTATTTTTCACCGGTTGGATGTAACATAGGGGAAAGAACAAAAGAGGAGGCATTTTCTGCATCTCTGTAGATCTTCACAATATGCGGCAGTTCATCCCCCTGCCCTATGAGGCGGCACTGACGCCCCGTCTGCGCCTGGCCCATGACCACCTGCGTGCCGGAACCGGCGCCGGGGGTGAGTTCACTGGCTGGGTGCGCCTGCCCGAACGGTATGACCGGGGAGGAGTTTGAACGCATCCAGGCGGCAGCGCGGAGGATACAGGCCGATTCTGCGGGCTCTGGTGGTCATCGGCATCGGCGGCTCGTACTTAGGGGCCCGGGGCGTCATTGAGTGCCTGTGCTCCCCCAACTACAATCTGAAAAGAAGAATACACCCAATATATCTACTTTGTGGGCAACGGCCTGGATAACGACCAGCTGGCAGAGGTGGAGGGCTGCTGGAGGGGGTAGACTTCTCCGTGAATGTCATCTCAAGTCCGGCACCACCAGAGCCGAGCGGTGGCCTTCCGCTTTTTCCGCCAGCTTCTGGAAAAAGTACGGCCAGGCCGCCGCCAAGCGCATCTATGCCACCACCGACCGGCAAAAGGGCGCCCTGAAATCCCTGCCGCGGCCGAGGGCTATGAGAGCTTTGTGGTTCCGGATGACATCGGCGGACGCTACAGCGTCCTCACGGCGGTGGTTTGCTGCCCATTGCCGTGGCAGGTATTGATGGGACAGCTCATGGCCGGTGCGGCGTCCATGATGACCGTCTGTGCCCAGGCGGACATGGAGAAAAACCCCGCCTGGCAGTATGCCGCAGCTCGGTATGAGCTGCAGCACCGGGGCATGGAGATCGAGGTCCTGGCCTGCTTTGACCCCTTCTTCCGCTTTATGGCGGAGTGGTGGAAGCAGCTGTACGGCGAGTCCGAGGGCAAGGAGGGCAAGGCTGTTCCCGGCCAGCGTAGAGTATACTGCGGACCTGCACTCCATGGGGCAGTATCTCCAGGAGGGCCGCCGGAATCTGTTTGAGACCGTGGTACGCTTTACACCCGTTCCGGCGAGCTGACAGTGCCCTATGACGCAGGAAACGGCGATGGGCTGAACTTCCTGGCAGGCAAGGCCATGAGCGACCTGAAGCAGCAGGCCATGGATGGCACGCTCCTGGCCCATGTGGAGGGGGCGTCCCCAATATCGCGTGTGCTGCGGCGAGCGTAATGCCTTCACCCTGGGCGAGCTGATCTACTTTCTGCTATGCCTGCGGCCTGTCCGGCCATCTGCCGGATGTAAACCCCTTTGACCAGCCCAAGTGGACATAAGAAGAACATGTCGCCCTCCTGGGTAAACCTGGCTATGAGGACTCAAGCAATCTCTGCAAAAGCTGGAAAGCTAACTGTGAAGAAATGATGAATTTTGGCTTCTCCATTGCCATTTGAAAAGAAGTGGTATATTAAACGGTTAACCGCAAAAGACAAAGGAGTGATTTCTTTATGTGTTGGGGACTGATTATGGGCGCAAACGGTGCCGGTACATGTTGTGTCATCGACCTGATTCACAGTGCCGTGGAGTCCGAGAACGGCAAAGCGGGTTCGCATCGGTTTCGGTGCGGAATACATGACCTTTGACATTAAATCCAGCGTTCGCCTGGTCAATGCCAAGGGAGCATAGCTTTGAATTTGAATGCTGCGCGGCTTCATCAGCGGCCCTACTACGCCGGCAATTATGATATTTCTCACGTTTTGGACAACCTGGCTAAAATTGCCGCCCAGCGATCTGGTGAGAAGCGAAAATTCCTCCACTGGCTGGACCGATCTCAGCGAGGAAAGAGAATTTGCGTCAAGTTCACTCAGAAACCTCCTGAGCCTGACGGTGAGTCCATGGCCACCGAGGGCATGCGCAGTTACCTGTAAAATATGCAGAAAACAAGCATTGCGGGTTTTGCTGTGATGCCCTTGTTTAGTTTAAAAAGGCTTGCAGCGTTTGCCGCCCGCGTAGCAAAGCATTCGAGGGAAACGGCGCAGCCATTAGGGGCCAAAATCTGCTTCGAGAGCCTCTGAGCCAACCTCGTACTCTTTCCTGGCCGGAGAGGGCGCCTTCCGGGTGGCTCTTTATTTCGGGAATATGATTTACCGTTTCTTTTCTTTCTTAGCGGCCCGGCGCTGGAAGAATTTTCACCAGTTCCACCACAGATCACCAGCACGGTTAGACCAGGGCGATACCGTATTCGGCCCAACCCACGGGGTGAAGCCGAAGGCATCAGTACGTACCCTACCTCCAAAAAACCAGCGTGGTTATGGAGAGGTTGCCCAGCATAGCCAATTGCAGACCTGTTATGGCTGCGGTTGAGAAATGCTGCGCCGCCGGAAAGCGCATATTGGAAGTTGTGGAAAATCTCGCCATGCTCATGGTCAAAGGCCATGGTCATGCCGTGGGGTGAAACGCCGGAAGGCATCGGAAGTATCCCACTTCCACACAGTGGCCGATGATAGGAGCGCCAAAGTGGATGACGCAGATAAGCACGCCCTGATACACCACATATCGAAGCCCAGGCCACTGGAGAAGATGCCGTCGTGGCTATCCGGTGACGGGTTCCATCCGGCTCGCCTTCTGCGCTCCAGGCCAGGCCGGAAGCATCGGTAATTGCGTTGATGAACAGCAGATGCACCGGCCTCAAGAGGGTGAAGCCCAGGAGGGTGGCGGTGAACACACCCAGCAACTTCGCCTGCTGGGAGGCCAGGAGAACTGGATTATCTTGCGGATATTATCATAGATGCGGCGGCTCACCCACGGCGCCCACGATGGTGGGCGAAGTTATCATCGGAGAGGACCATATCCGCCACGTTCTTGGTGACGTCGGTGCCGGTGATGCCATGCTCACGCCGATGTCGGCGGTCTTGGGGGCACCGTCGCCGGTCATGGCGGTGATGGCCCCGCGCTGCGCCAGGCAGTGACGATGCGCACCTTGTGCCCGGGTGCACGCGGCGTAAACGGAAATTTCCTTAAGACCTTCGCCAGAACTCCTCGTCGCTCATCTCGCTGAGCTGCGAGCCGGTGATGGCGCGGGTATCGTCCGTCGAGAATGCCGAGATCGCGGCGATGGCGACGGCGGTGTCGATGTGGTCGCCGGTGATCATGATCGGGCGGATGCCGGCCTCGCGGCATTCGCGGATGGCGCGCCGTAGACCTCCGGACGCACGGGGTCGATCATACCCGCAAGGCCGATGAACACGAGATCGTGTTCCAAAGTTTCTGGACTCGAATCTTCCGGAACGTGTCGCCCAGGGGCTGGGCGGCGGCCAAACACGCGGGCGCGGTCGGCCATGGCCTTATTCTCCAGCAGAATGGCCCGGCGCTTTTCCTCGGTCATGGGATGTTTTTTCGCCGCTGTCTATATAGCTGGTGCAAAGGCGCAGCACCTCGTCCGGCGCACCCCTTTGGTATACTGGATAAAGCCGCCGTCGATTTTGGTGCACGGTGGACATCATCTTTCGGGAGGGAATCGAAGGGCGCCTCAGCCACCCGGGGCTGCTGCCTCCTCCAGCAGGGGCTTTTTCAGCCCCGCCTTGGCGGCGAAATTCACCAGGGCCGCCTCCGTAGGCTCGCCCTGAGCGCCCTCCTCTGCCCAGGCAGCATCACTGCAAAGGGCCATGGCTGTGGCCAAAGCCGCTGGGGCCGCCCGTATGGTCCACCACAGTCATCTTGTTCTGGGTAAGGGTGCCGGTCTTATCGGAGCAAATGACCTGGGTGCAGCCCAAGGTCTCTACCGCCGTCAGGCGGCGGATCACCGCGCCGCGCTTGCTCATATTGGTAACGCCGATAGACAGCACCACCGTCACCACCGTGGCCAGGCCCCTCGGGAATGGCGGCCACGGCTAGGGGAAACGGCCACCATAAAGGTTTTCAGAATGGCCTCCAGGGAGTAATCGCCCTCCACCAGCAGGTCAAAAACGAAGATGAACACGCAGATGGCCAGCACCAGGTAGGACAGAGTCTTGCCCAGCTGGGTCAGCTTGCGCTGGAGTGGGGGTCTCCTCCTGCTCCGTCCGGGCCAGTACGCCGGCGATCTTGCCCATCTCGGTATCCATGCCGGTGGCGGTGATGACCGCGGTGCCGCGGCCGTAGACCACAGTGGAGCCCATGTAGCACATGTTTTTCCGGTCACCCAAAGGCACATCACCCTCAGCCGCAATAGGCTCGGCGGTCTTATTCACGCGGGACGCTCTCGCCGGTGAGGGCGGCCTCCTCGATCTTCAGGGATGCGGACTCCAGCAATCGGCCATCGGCGGGCACGGCGTCTCCGGCCTCCAGGATCACCACATCCCCGGGCACCAGGTCGGCACTGTGGAGCACGGTAATCTTGCCGTCCCGCAGCACCTTGCTGGTGGCGGCAGTCATGGTCTGGAGGGCCTCGATGGCGGCCTCAGCCTTGCTCTCCTGCACCACGCCCAATACGGCGTTGAGCAGCACCACCACCAGGATGATGAACACCTCCGTAAGGCTCTCGTGGGAGAGAATGCTGGTGACGGCGGACACGGCGGCGGCGGCCAGCAGAATCAGCAGCATGGGGTCCTTCAGCTGCTGCACGAAGCGCTGGAAATTGTTGATTTTCTTGGCCTCCTGCAGGCGGTTGGGGCCGTGCTTCGACAGGCGGTAAGCAGCTGCCCTCCTCCCCGGTAAGGCCCCGGGATGAGCTGCCCTGAGTGGAAAGCACTTCTTCAGTGGTTTGCAAATAATCCGGTTTCATAGTATCCTCCTTTTCTGCCCCATAGGCAAAACAAAAAAGACCCCTACACAGGCGTGTGGCCTATGTATGAGTCTCATTCTTTCAAGACAGCCCGGCCCCGAGGGGCCGTACTGACGGTGTCTGCCTCATCCCGCAGGGCAGGATGGAATTACTCCCTCAACGTGGAAATCCAATTTGTGCCTACTATCTTATACAAATCAAGGGTCGTTGTCAAGTCCCTTGTGCCGGGAATGGGAAAATCTTGACGATGATTTTATTATACGGTAAAATGATGACGTAGAAATTTGACAGGTGCCGCCTGGCAGGGCGGCGCGAAGCAAACCTGAAAGGAGAACTTCCATGTACGATTACGCTTTGTATGGCTCCCGCATCAGCACTTTAGGCACCCTGGGCATTATTGCCATTCTGCTGGCCATCATCGCCACGGTGCTGGCCTTCATTTTCATCGTTCCGGCCAAACGGCGGGAGAAAATGGGCAAATTCGGCAAATTCCTTCACGACGCATGCAATTTCAAGTACCTGATTGTGGAGAAGATCCTGCAGGCTCTGTACATTTTCTTTACGGCGCTGGTGATCCTGGTGGGCTTTTTTCATGCTGTTCTGTCCGATTGGAGCGGGCTGGATGGGCGGCAAGGGCATCCTGCTGATGATCCTGGGGCCCATCGCCGTGCGTCTAAGCTATGAGCTGATGATGATGGCGTCAGCAGTTCTTCCACGGGGATAAAGCCCACAAGGTCATAGGAAATGCGGATGCCCTGATGCCGCTTGCCGCTGGACTTGTCCGGGGCTTCAATGTAGATCGCCTTGACAAGCTCCCGCAGCGCATACGGGGTAAGCTCGTCCAAATCCTCATATTTGCGTACCCGCTGGATAAACTGCTCCAAATTTTCAATCTGTCGTTCCTGTACTTCGATTTCCTGCTGCAAAGTCTGGATTTCCTCTTTAAGCTGCGCCTGTTCGTCCTCATAGGTCTTGCTCATCATAGAAAACTTTTCATCTGTGATGCGCCCCGCCACATTGTCCTCGTAAATGCGGATAAACAAACGGTCAAGCTCTCCCAGCCGCTTTTCAGCCTGTGCCAGCCGCTTCTTGTGTCCACGGATCGCGGCTTCGCTGGAGAGCCGGAGCTTCTGCTCCATGACGGCACGGAAATGATCCTCATACCGACTGACATAGGAAATCACAGTTCTCATGTGCATCCAGACCAATTCCTCCAGAACGACAGCACGGATGAAGTGTGCCGAACAGCTTCCCGTATTGCTGCGATAGTTGGCGCACACAAAATGATCCTGCCGCTTTTCAAAGTAGTTGGTGGTGCAGTAGCGCATTTTTGCGCCACAATCAGCGCAATAGACCATGCCGGAAAACAAGCTGCTTTTGCCTGTCTTTGTCCTGCGATGACGCTGTTGGCGAATCTCCTGCACCTTGTCAAAGACCTCCTGCTCAATGATCGACGGGTGGGTGTTGTAGAAAACTGCCTGCTTTTCAACGGGCGTTTCCCTCTGTTTCTTATCCCAAATAGAATTGGTATAGGTCTTGAAATTGACGGTGCATCCCGTGTATTCCCGCCGTTCCAGAATGTGAACGACCGTGTTGGTGTTCCAATGGTACGGATCAGCGGTTTCCGGGCTGGGTGTCTTGATGCCCTCACGCTTCTTGTAGGCGGTGGGGTTCAGTACCTTTTCCTCCTGCAAGAGCTTGGCGATCTGCATCGGCCCCCGGCCCTCCATGCACAGCTTGAAGATACGCTTCACTACCATTGCCGCCGCTTCGTCCACGACCCACTTCGTCTTGTCCTCCGGGTCTTTACGGTAGCCGAATGGAACATTGACGGTCAGAGGAACGCCGCGTTCACCCTTTGCCTTATTGACAGCGCGGATTTTGCGGCTGGTGTCTTTGGCGAAAAACTCGTTGAACCAGTTCTTAATGCCTGCAATATCGCTGTCGGTGCTGTTGGGGTCGATGGTGTCAAAATGGTCATTGATGGCAATATAGCGCACATTGTACTTCGGGAATGTGAAGTTGATATACAGCCCTGTCAGCGAGGAATTACGCCCCAGTCGTGATAGGTCTTTCGTACAGCAGACTGCCACTCTGCCAGCTTCGATTTCCGCAAGCATAGCTTGAAAGCCGGGACGGTCAAAGTTCGTACCGCTATATCCATCGTCCACGAAAAAGGTCGGATTCGGGAAACGGTGCTCCTTCGCGTATTGGAGCAGGATCATTTTCTGATTCTGGATGCTGTTGGATTCGTCCTCTTTGCCGCCTTTCTTATCCTCTTTCAAATCTTCCACGGATAAGCGGCAGTAAAGCGCGGTGATTTTATCAGTTGCCCGTAACATTTCTGTTTCCTCCTTCAAAGGGGCAACTGCCAGTACAGGATTGGTTGCTTCTATTGTACCAAGAGACTGCGTATTTGTCATTCAGAATCCTCCATCTTTTCTGTAAACTTTTCGCCCATGATGCGTTCCATCTTTTTTATCCAGCGTTTCCACGCCGTCATAGCTGCCTGTGACGGTGTAGACTGTGCCGCCGATTTCCTTTTGCAAGGTGAACTCCGGCAGCCAGAACGCGGACAGATTTTTCACGCAGAGATGGCCGTCCTCGTTGAAGTAGCAGTTGTGCCGGGGATGATCGGGCGGCAAGGGCTGCGGTTTGAGATACGGGTCTGGATTGGAGAAGTAATATTCCGCTGGCTCGTCATGGTCAGTCTTTTCCCATTCCTCGATTTCTGCCAGCAGGTCCAGGGTCAATTTCATGTTCAAACTTCTTATCGCTGTTCATGGTGGTGTCCTTTCTCCGATGGGTTATCGGTTTTATATCGTGATGTTTGGTTTTCGCCTTTTGCGGTGCGTCTGCTTTCAGGGCAGTATCCACATAGCGGCGTACCTTTTTGCAGCTCGGCAACTTCCTCCCGCTGGGCTTTCAGCTTCGCATACTTTCTGCTTCGTTCTCTGTGGTCAGCGCGGCAAGCTCGGTCTGCCATGCTTTCGGTGTCAGCTTCATGTCCGGCAGATTTGCCCGCAGATAGCGGTTAGCTGCATCCCATACTGCAAGATCGGCGCGGTGTGCTTCTGCAAACTTCTCCTGCTTGCCTTTCCAGCGGATTTTTGCATTCATCGTGGATGGGCTGTGTCTTCTGGAAGTTCTGCGCCTGCTCAATCAGCTTTGAGTTAATTCTCGCTTCCCTCGGTTTCATAGCACTACGGGTTTCGCTTTGCCTTGTCATGGACAGCGGACAGGGCTGCATCCAGTTCTTCCAGCGTATAGATGCCTTTCTCCAAAAAGAAGATTGACGGCTTTGGAAATGGCTTTGAGCTCGTCTGCGGTGTGCTGTTGCTGCCAGCTTTGGGAATACTTCCGCTTTTGGCTTTCTGAATGTCCAGATAGCGGAACAACAGCGTGGAGAGGTTGGGGGATTTTGGCTGCGGCGGCTCGGTACGCAAGCTCTCCTTTGCCTTGAACACATCAAGCAGCCATTCTTTCAGCTTGCCGATCTGCGCCTTGATGTCGCGGAGCAGACGATTTGCCGCTTTGATACTGCGGTTCAGTTCGCCGCGCTCGGTAGCGATTCCTTTTTTCTCCATCTGTGACGCTGCCACGCCGATATGAACGGTGGGGATTTGATCGATCCCCGCCGCTCATAGCTGCGGTGCGTTTTCTTCTTCTTGGTTGGTTCCAGGCCGTCCACAAGGTCAACCTTT
>VOFC01005485.1_pt1 | contig 31975 bp, 54 predicted proteins | sample 5384161 | NCBI WGS metagenome assembly VOFC01 (sample SAMN12384722, study PRJNA508395) | human gut metagenome | isolation source: healthy gut B | host: Homo sapiens
AGCACCGCAAAGAAAAAAGTTAAATTAGGTTCATGCGGATTATATCCGTTTGGCATATCACGACTGTCACATGAAAGCTATGTTATTACTTCCCGGCTTGGTGCCGGGAAGAGAAAGGACATGTGTGATAATTAATTGATTATCGTACAAGAAATTTATGAATAAAATTAGAATAGAAGTAATGAGTAAGAAAGAGATAGCCATTTATAAAATAATTAGGGATAATTTTGATTTGGCAGTTGATTTCGCAAGAGAACATTTAGGATATTATATTTCAAATGATAAAGCAAAAAAATGCCTTAAAACATATTTTTTATCACAATGCTGGACATATCCCTACAGCACTGTAAATAACATTCCATTTATGCTGTTCAATTTTGAGCCTATGATTAACCCAGATGGATTATTGATAAAGAAAGGAAGCAGTTTAGAACGCACTATCCGGAAAACAAGTGATTTAAAAATGGATATAATTGACAAAAAAAAAAGAAAAGCTGATGGGAGGAATCATGTTATATTATAATTGACAAAAAAAGAAAAGCTGATGGGAGGAATCATTATGAAGAAAAGATTAGCGATGATTGTAACAATGTTGATGGTAACAGTAAGTATGGCAGCCTGCGGCGGGAAAAAAGATACTACCGCTGATAAGGAAACTGTTATAAATACAGAGGCTACCGAAGGGGTGGCAGAGACAGAAGAGCCGGAAACAGAGGCAGTTGCAGAGCAGGAGACCACTGGAAAACTGGAGAGTAATACTTCCAGTGCAGAGAATACTGCAGCACAGCCTTCTGACAATAATACAAGCAAATCAAATAAGAGCAACAGCAATTCCGGTAATAAGGCAAGTGCAGGCAGCACTGCATCAGCCGGAACAACGACCAGTAATGCCGGTGGAACAACTGGAAGCAGTAATAACACCAATACTTCTGACAATAGTGCAGCTCCGGCACATGTTCATACCTGGGTGCTGCATGAGGGCAGCGGTCATTATGAGACACAGGTTGTTAAAGAAGCCTGGGACGAGCCGGTATATGAGATGCAGGCTAGAGATATTTGCAATCAGTGTGGAGCAGATGTTACAAATGACCCTTGGGGACATATGGATGCGAGTATTGTAGATGGTCAGGAAACCTGTTGGGCATATCATACAGAATGGGTAAAGGTTCAGACAGGAACGGTTCATCATGATGCAGAAACAAAACAGGTGTGGGTACAGGATGTGGCACCTTATGCTCAGTGTAGCGGATGTGGAGAAATTGGACCGGTAGGTTCCGGCATATCCATTAATTAATGCGATAATTTTATATAAGATGGTAAGAGAAGGATTCAAGGTAAGTTCACTTTGAGTCCTTTTTTTATAGATACTTGTACCGGATTTCGGTACAGAAGGGAGGATAGAAAACAAAATATAAAGGTAACTGGGAACTGATAATGATATCGGTTCTTTTTTTGTGCGTGTAATGAGGAAAAGTCTGTACTTGTACAGGACTTTGACGAATACCGTAACATCTTGTGAAAAGTATTTTCACAAGGATATGCTTTCTTTAGCAAATGGAAGGAGGAAAATAGAAAGTATGAAGAAATTTAGAGTAAAACAGAAGTTAAACGCGTTCATGGCTGCAGCATTATGTGTCTGTATGGCAGCCAGTCCGCTGACTGCTTTTGCAGAAAGTTTACCGGAGCAGGAAGAATCGATTCTTTCAGATAACTTTGATGAACTGGTACGCAAGGCGGAAGAAGAAAACAAAGAGCATGAAGCGGAGCAGATTGCTCTTAACAGTGCCGATGAGGGATTGGTAGTTAAAACTTATGCCTCTGGAAACTATGATTTTAATGTAGATTTAACCGTAGGAAAGACGATTAACTACAATGGTTATCAGACACACCAGTATAGTCTTTCGGATGGAACCGTAGTTTATTGCCTGGAACCAAGTAAAAAGCAAATCCAAGTAATGGACAGTATACCGCTTCCGTATCAATGATGCACTGCTTTCAGCAGTAGCCTACTATGGATATGGTGGACCGGGATATGAAAGTGATAAGGGTATGTATAACATGCTGCAGGAGAATGTTCGTCCATATGCTGTAATTTAAATGATAATTATAAAGTGGCTGGAGATGCTTTCTATTATGTAGATGGTAACAATAATCCTGTTTTGCCAATAGGTACAATAACTATTCAAGAAACTAAAGCACCGGAAGGATATTTGATAGATAATACAGTGTTTGTAAGAAAAATAACAGAGAATGCAGATACTGGAAGATTGGATACCTATAACCAGCCAGTCATCAAAGAACAGGTTATCCGTGGTGGTGTGAAGATTCAGAAACGTGACTATGAGAACGGAGCAACCCCACAGGAAATGGTAACTTTGCTAACGCTGAGATTAGCATTATCAATAATGGTGCCAATGCGGTATATGTAAATGGCAATACTTATGAGCCGGGACAGACTGTACTTACCATGGTTACTGATAGTACCGGACTTGCACAGACAGCAGCGGATGCACTGCCACATGGTGATTATATGTGGAAAGAGACAAAAGCACCTGCAGGTTATCTGATTTCCGGTGTAACAGAGGGAACCTTTGCTATCCGGGAGAATGGGGTAATTGTAGACCTTTCCGCTGCAGATAAAGGTGTCAATGATAAGGTTATTCGTGGTGGCGTTAAGATTCAAAAACGTGACTACGAGACAGAAGATACTACACCAATGGGAAGTGCAACTCTTGCCGGAGCAGAGGTCAACATTGTTACAACCAATGATAATCCGGTTATCGTAAATGGTGTTACTTATACCAAAGGTCAGGTTGTTACAAAGCTGACAACGGATGAAAATGGATGTGCACAGACAACAGCAGATTTACTTCCAAGTGGAACATATTCTGCAGTTGAGATTAAAGCACCACAGGGATATCTTCTCGCTGGTGTTATCATCCAGAACTTTACCATCAGTAAGAATGGTGAAATTGTAGATTTATCTGCAAAAGATACGTCCTTTAAGGACAAGGTGAAACGTGGGGACTTTGAACTTCGCAAGATTGATTCAGAGACACAGGAGTCAATGGATGGGGTATCCTTTGACATTACAAATGTAACTACCGGTGAAAAACACAGATTCACAACTGACGAGAACGGCTATTATTCATCCAAGAATGACTGGAATCCACATTCCCAGAATACAAATGGTGGTGGAGCAGAGGATGGTCTTTGGTTCGGTCAGACAACTGGTGGAGCAATGGCAGCGGTAGATGACAGCCTGGGAGCATTACCATATGGTGTTTACCTGATTGATGAAGTGGAAGGTATTAATAATGCCGGAAAAGAAATGTTCCATGGCTATTTATATATCCGTAGAAACAATGTAACTATCAACATGGGTAACATTGAAAATTATGGAGATGCACCGGAGATTACCGTAAATACAAAGGTAAAAGACCCGGCAACTGACACCCAGTATTCCAAAGCACAGAAAGACCTTACCGTAGTAGATGAGGTATCTTTGGATGGTCTGATTCAGGAAGAGAGTATACCATTGAAGGAACTCTTATGGATAAGGAAACCAGAAAACCTATTTTAACTGCAGATGATAAGGAAGTAACAGCAAAGACAACCTTTACTGCTACCAATGTTACACAGGTCATTGAAATGACTTATACACTGGATGCATCCGACCTTGCCGGAAAGTCTATTGTAGCCTTTGAAAAGGTATATTATCGTGGCAAGGAAGTAGCTGCTCATGAAAGCATTACAGATAAAGACCAGACTATTTACTTCCCGGAGATTAGCACCAGTCTTACCGATGATGTTACCGGCGGACATATGGCAGAAGCAGCAGAAAATATGAGCCTTACCGATACGGTAAATTATAAAGGCTTACGTCCTGGCAGAGAGTATGTCTTAAAGGGAATTTTAATGGATAAGGCAACTGGAAAAGAGCTTCTTATCAATGGTGAGACGGTAACACAGGAGCTTCGGTTTACTCCGGATGATACAGATGGCAGCGTAGATATGACCTTTACCTTTGACGGTTCTGCACTTGCCGGAAAAGCAGTAGTAGCTTTTGAGAGCTGCTTATATGATGGCAAAGAGATTGCGGTACATCATGACATTGATTCTGAGGAACAGACAGTGTATATTCCTGAGATTGAAACAAAGTTAACGAATGATAAAACTGGTACTCATGAAGCACTGGCAGAGAAAGAAATGTCTCTTACTGATACCGTACCATACCACAACCTGATTCCTGGCAAAGAATATACCATGAAAGGTGTATTAATGGATAAGGCAACTGGAAAAGAACTTGTTATTAATGGTAACACAGTAACACAGGAAGTAACCTTTACACCAGAGAAGGCGGATGGAAGAGCGTTTGAGGACTGCTATTATGATGGTAAGGAGATTGCCGTACACCATGATATTAAATCAAAAGACCAGACAGTAGATATTCCAAAAATCGTTACAGAACTGGTAAATGATGCAACAGGTGACCATGAAACGGCAGCTTCTACAGAAATGAGCCTTACGGACAAGGTATCTTATTACAACTTAAAGGTTGGTAAGGAATATACAATGAAGGGAACTCTGATGGATAAGACAACCGGAGAGCTGCTTCTGATTAATGGTGAACAGGTAACTAAGGAAGTAATCTTTACACCGGAGCAGCCGGATGGAAGTGTGGAGATGACCTTTACCTTTGATGGTTCTGCACTTGCCGGAAAAACAGTAGTAGCCTTTGAGGACTGCTTAAGAGATGGGAAAGAGGTAGCGGTACATCACGATATTAATTCAAAAGAACAGACTATTGATATTCCTGGTCTTAAAACAGAGTTGAAGGATGATGTTACCGGAAGTCATAATGCCCTTGCTTCAGAGAAAATGTCTTTAACAGATGTTGCCTCATATACCGGATTAATTCCTGGCAAAGAATATACCATGAAAGGAACGCTGATGGATAAGACAACCGGAGAGCCGCTTCTGATTAATGGTGAACAGGTAACTAAGGAAGTAATCTTTACACCGGAGCAGCCGGATGGAAGTGTAGAGCTTACCTTTACTTTTGATGGTTCTGCACTTGCCGGAAAATCTGTGGTAGCCTTTGAGGACTGCTTCAGAGATGGAAAAGAGGTAGCGGTACATCACGACATTGATTCTAAGGAACAGACCGTTGATATTCCGGATATTTCAACGGAATTAAAGGATGATGTTACCGGCAGTCATGCTGCAGAAGCGTCAGGAGAAATGTCTCTTACAGATGTAGTTCCATATCACAATCTGATTCCCTGGCAAAGAATATACCATGAAAGGTGTATTAATGGATAAGGAAACCGGTAAGGAGCTTGTCATTAATGGTAACACAGTTACACAGGAAATAACCTTTACACCGGAGAAAGCGGATGGCAGCGTAGAACTTACCTTTAAGTTCGATGGTACTTCCCTTGGTGGAAAGACAGTGGTAGCTTTTGAAAGCTGCCTGTATGATGGCAAGGAAGTAGCAGTACACCATGATATTGATTCTAAGGAACAGAGTGTTGATATTACAAATCCTCCTGTACCGGAAGCACCTAAGCCAAAGACTGGTGACAATTCACCGGTTCTTCCGCTTACCGTTGCTCTGGCAGCTTCCGCAGCCGCGATCGGCGTTGGTGCAAAAAAGGCATCACGCACTAAGGCAGCTAAGGAAAAGACAGAGGATAAATAAGTATTTGATTCAATAAAAACAGAATAATGCACCCAAAGGAAGTGGTTATGAAACAGCACTGCTTCCAGAGGGTGCTTTTTTTTTATGCCTAAAAATATGTACCGGATTTCGGTACACATACGAAATGGAGGAAATTTTATGTTTAATAAAAGAAAACGGATACCTGGTTATGTATTTATCGTAGCATTTTTAGCACTGGTTATTTCAGCGGCAATTGCATTTTTATGTCCTATCCCGGATAAATTCCGTCAGTTGGTATTCTGGGGATTAGTAGTGGCTGGAACGATTATCGGAGCATTGATTGCAGCAAAAAGAAGCGGAAAGGGGATGTAAGGATGAAGAAGAAGCATTAAAGTTTTTCATTAAACTGAAAGAAAATAAATGGTTATATTTACGAGGAATGTACTGCATCCTGATGGCAGTGTTTACGCTGCAGATATCTGGTATTTCGGTATTTGCAGCAGATTATTCAGCAGTAACAGCACCAATTGATAACTTAAAAGGACTTGTTTCTGCAATTGTATCTTCACTTGGATATATCTATACCTTATGGGGTATTGGTGAATGGGCAGTTTCCTTCCAGGGCTCAGAAGGAACCATGCAGGCTCAGTCCTTCCGAAGAATTGTCGGTGGTATTGTGGCGGTCATGGCACCACAGATTTTAGCAGTATTAGTATAAAAAAGAGAAGGTAAAAGGTATGGAAAGTTTTTTTGATTTTACAATTACTCCCTTTTACTATATTGGAATGGCTGTCTGGAAGATCATGCTGATATTAATTGGCGTGACCGCCGGAGAAACCCCACAGGCTTTTTCAGAGGGAACCTGGAACTATATTACACAGTCTCTTTATCCACTGTTTCTTGCTATTGGAAGTACGCTTCTTAATGTCTTTTTTTTTTTGATTGGATACCTTAGAAGTGTAAGCAATCTGAGAGACGGAATGACGCTTGAAATGTTTATCGAACTATGTATTAAGGTGGCATTAGGAAATCTGGTCATTCAGTCTATTATTCCTATTATGGAGCAGATTTTCAATCTTGCCGGAGGAATCTCAAAGTTGTTAATAGCCGGAACAGACAATCCATTCGTACAGAGTGATATGGATGGTGGGGCGATATTTTTCTATGCGGTCTTTGGAATCATATACTTTGCCGTCTGCCTGGTAAGTTCGGTGACTATCTTCCTTACGGTTTATGGACGATATCTGCAGTTATATCTTCTTGTCTTGTCAGCACCGATTGCCTTGTCTACGATACCGGGGGGACCAGGAATATCACAGACTGCGGGGGCATGGTTTAAGACCCTGTTAGCAAAATCCTTTTCAATTGTACTTATTGCACTGGCTATTATTATTGCATCTAAAATGTGTGCGGCAATTGACTTTGGACAACTTGCGGGAATTGAGGCGGCGGACGGATTTATACAGGCTCTACAGAACATATTTAATATGTTACTTCTGACAGCATCAGTAAAGGGTGTGGATGAATTTATGCGAAGAACATTTGCATTATAGTAAAGGAAATGTACCGGAATCCGGTACGAAAGAATAAATGGAAAGGAGAAACAATGCCAGCATTTAATATAAACCAGCGTTTTGCAAGTAAGAAAAGCTGTACGACACCGGTATATGAAATACCAAAGAATACCAGGGAGTGGCTTGGTATAGATACCATACGGAAAAATGGTATCTTTAAAATAGAACCAATGAATGGATTGGCAATGTTGCCAGTGAGCAGCATGATATGAAGTCTTTTTTCAATGAAGTATTTGCTCCGGTAAATGGAGAAGAATATCCTCTTTTGAAAAAAAGGAATTGGTACCTGGATTAATCAGAAGATAGAGGAGGGAACCAGGGATATTAAGAAACTGCTGCTTCTTACCGTTACACATCGGGCAAAATCGTTCGAAGAAGCAGAAACATTCTTTGGAACGCTTGATACAACCTTAACAACTATATTTTACGGACTGAATAGTCAGATATACCGGATGAGTGCTGCAGAGAGATTAAAAGTCATTCAGAGAATGACTTGTGCCGGCGCAGTCTGCAGTAGCTTTCCAGCCATTTTATGCAAAAGATATGCAGTCTGGAAAATTCATTTATGGACTGAATACCACTACAAAGCAGCTCCTTCGTGGTGACAGAAAAGCTCTTCCTGCACCACATGGAATCATGGTAGGACATACCGGGTCTGGTAAATCAATGCTGATTAAAATCACAGATATTTCCCAGCCTTTACTTTTTACAGATGATGATGTAATTGTTATTGACCCGAATAATGAGCAGAAAGATTACATCGAAGAGCTGCATGGACAGTTTTTTTGATTTTACACCACAGTGCCAGGTGTTTTTAAATCCATTTGAAATACCGGAATATGTGGCAGCTGGAAATGATGTGGAAAAGAATATGTTTATCGCAAAGAAAACGGAGTTTGCAATTTCTTTTTGTGCTGCCATTATGACTAATATTGTGGTAACGCAGGTGCATATGAATTATATATCAAGAGCAGTCCGGAAAATGTATGAGGACTATTTCAAACTGCGTACTCCGTGGTCAAAGAACAAAAACCAGCCGACACTTTGTAAATTAAGAGACCTTTTGAAAGAGGAAATAGAAAAGAGTGAATACCGGGAAGACCGGAGAATATTGCTGGATATTGTAGATTCCATGGAGAACTTTACCGATGGTCCTTATGATATGTTTGCTCATCCATCCAACCTCGATATTGATAATCGTCTGATTGGATTTGGATTAAAAAATTTACCGGATTCTGTATGGGAGCCTGCAATGCTTACGATTATGCATTTCCTTTCCATGAGGATAACATATAACCAGCAGACACTTGTTGCACTGCGTCTGATTGTGGATGAAGCACAGTATCTTTGTGCAAGACCTTCTACTGCAGAGCAGCTTCTTCACGCTGTAGAAACATATCGAAAAGCAGGAGCCGTTGTTACACTGGCAGTGCAGAATCTTACAAGAGTATTAGAGCATGAAGATTTAAGAGATATGTTTTCAAACTGTCCTTACAAATGCTTTCTTGATTTGGGTGGTGTCGATGCATCAAGCCTTGCTGAAATTATGGAACTGTCCTCAAGGGAATACCGTGAACTTGAGAATCCAAAAACCGGGACATGGTGTTATGTGCTGGGGTGGTCAGATATTTTTATTTGATACATATATGAATCATGACAATCCATTATATCCTCTTTTTAAGTACAAACTTCCATGAAAAAGCAGCACAGGCTGCGGAAAATAAACAGGAAGAGATGAAAGCATATAACCACGAATAAAGAAGGTGTGGTATGGAAATACGAACATTAGAATCTGTCGGGATTCAGACCGTAGAGAGTGGAATCAAAACAGCAAAACAGAAGATTACAACCACGGAAGAAAGAGCCGAGGAAGCACTTTTAAACAGTACCATGGGAGAAGAAGAAAATGATGATTCTTTTGACCAGGACAGAAGAAATAAAAAAGGTGGCAATCATAATAGCTGGATTGATACCATTTATCGTGGCAGGAATCGCAGGAAGGTGGAAAGAAAACGGGAGCAGATAAAAAAAGAGGGCTACCGGAAAGCAGAAACAAAAATGATTCTTGCCAGAAAAGGAAGTGAGAGTGCTGCGGCGAAAGGTGGTATGATGTCTGCTGCAGCAAAATCCGGTTCAATGCAAGCTACCGGAAATGGAACAAAGACGGGTATCCAAACTGCGTCATCCGGAGCGGCAGGTGGTGCGGCAAAGGGTGCTGCAAAAAGGAGCGGCAAAGGCAGGGAGGTACCGCCGCATCCGGAGCAGCTACTGGTGGAGTAATGCTTGGTGTAGCTGTTGTTAAAAAGACGATTGAAGTCGGACGACGTGAAGGCAGGAGAATAAAAGCAAACCTGGAATCAACAACTGATATGAAACAAAGCAAAAAGGACAGAAGTAACCGGAAAAAAGAAAGAGTAAGAAGAAAGGAAAATCAGATGATGGCAGTCCTGGTTCTATGGAATTAGGAAGCGGATTATCTATCTTTTTCCTGGTAAAATTATGCGCAGCTTTTATGATGGTTGTTGGTGGTTTTGCAATAGCAGCTGCATCCTGCACACCTAAAAAAGCAGAAGAGGAAGGATTAAAAATTGTTGTTGCTGCAGAACAGGAACTGGAAAGTTCTGACCTCAATATAGGCGGTGACAAATACAAAAAATGGTATGGCATGGATGATAACTGGTGTGCTATGTTCGTTTCCTGGTGCGCTGACCAATGTGGTTATATAAAGGATGGCACCATGCCAAGGACTGCCAGTGTTGCTAACATGGCACAGTGGTATATGAAAGCTGACCTTTATCAGAAAAAAGGAAAGTGGGTATGAACCCAAAGCCGGTGATATTATATTTTTTGGAAATGGGGAAAAGTCATACCGGAATTGTGGTAGACTATGACAAAGAAAACCAGATTGTGATAACAATTGAAGGAAATACTGGAACATCCTTTGCAAAACCATACCATAAAGGAAGCCAGGTAAAGAAATGTAAGTACCCACTGAATTATAAATATACCGTTGGGTATGGCACACCGGAATATCCGGCAGAGGAAGATTCAACAGAGACTGCAGAAGGTGAAGTGGATGCAGCTGGTGATGCTCCATAATGGCTGCATACTAAAGTGGACTGGATATCAGTTTTTCTGTGTGCTATAGTAGAATCAGGAAGAAAAGGAAATCCAAAACAGCAGATGAGAGGAGCTGAAAGGGATTTCCCTTTTTTGCTTGTCAGCATGTACCGGAATCCGGTACGGGAAGGAGAAAACAAAATGAGATTGAGAAGAATAAAATTTTGGCTGTCAGTATTTGAAATGAAGTTAATTAATCTTCCATCTATTTGTTTCAGAAAGAAAAAAATGGATTCATTATGTGAAAAAATTGAAACAATTGATTGAAGAACAAAATGCCAAAGGAGAACCGGAAAATAGAACCATTAAGATGTTACAGGAGCAGATGGAAGAGTGGATTTATTCAGAAAGACACCTTCCAAAGAAGGAGAGGTTCTTTCTAAATAAATTATTTTTATTGCTGGAGTGAATCACTATGTTTGTCACTTTTAATTAAAATATCCGGTTTCTTTTCTAATGATATTCGGGATGATTTAATTCAAAAATATATCGTTCTAGTAAGAAATGGTATGGCATATTTTTTCATAATTTCTTAAGGTTGAAACAAGAATATATAAGTAGAACAGCAGTATAAAAATCAAGACAATATCTGTACTGTTTGAATCAATGATTGATTTTATGTCCAAATTTTGAAAGGACAGATTATTAATACTACAGCTAGTTAAATTGTTTGCAACAAGAAGAAAAACAGGTATTAAGGAGTAACTTTGTAAGACCGAAAGCCGGTGTTTTAAAGTTTCCTTTATGTTTTTGTAATCTATTAAATAATAATTATATGTGTTTAAAGGATTGGCGTTTTTAAATTTGATTAAGCTTAGAAAAAGATGAGTTTTCAGAGTACAAGTCGTGTGATATGCATATCGACCAACAATAATCCAATAACACACGAGGAGAAAAATAGATGAAGAGAGTGGAAGCTGCTGGTATATTTTATATATATTAATGGAACTGATATCATTAAGTACAGAACAGAAGATAGAAATTAGTATTTTAGCAAGTATCAGATACTTAAAAAAGTTTCTTATAAAGTACATTAAAAAGTTTTTTGTTATTTTCCGATAGCTGATTTTGCGGCTCCTGTTCATAGAAATTTAAAAGAATGGAAAGAGCAACCCAAAAAACAATCGGGAAAAGTAAGTTTGTATTGAATGGTGAATTAAAAATTGCTTGCATAAGAATATTCCTTTCTGTGTGACTTAGATATGGTTAATATAGCATATTTGATAAGAAAAATATAGCGAGGTGTAAATGAAAATGGAAGAAATGATGTTGCTAAGTAGAAATCAGATGTTTTCTATTTTACGAATAGGCAGAATACTGAGCAGTTCGGATTCATACAGATATCTAATGGATGAACTGATACAGGTAGTTAGGGAAAAGGATGGCAATAAAAACTGTATGAAAGCAATAATAGATGAAGGGGCGGAAATGTATTGCCATGAACCAGGAGTGGAAGGATTTAAATATGAAGCACATATGAGAATGTCAGAGATGTTAAAAGTTTCAATAAAAATACTACCAGACAGAAGTACTTTTTTCATTTGTTAAAATGGATGAGGCATTTTTTATTCAGGAATTTAGAATCAATCGATGGATTCGCTCATTAAAAAAGAGAGATGGAAGCAGATATAGAAGAGCCAATGGATACACTGATACAGTTAAAAAAGTTTTGAGAATAAAACTGCTAAAGGAGAAAGACACTAGCAGAGAAAAATCAAAGAGAAATCATTGGTATCATGCACTTTATGATATGGTGAGTTGCATTTGCACAGATGAATTTATTGTACCGGAATCCGGTACGGAAAGGAGAAAATAAGATGAATATACCAATCAATCAGGATATAGAAACGGCATATCGTAATGAGTTTGTAAAAGGTTTTTCACTGTATGAATTTGGATTTGCTTTTGGGGGATTGTTGCAATTGCATTTGTAACATTTATAGCATGGTGGAAGTTTGGAATCTCACCGGCTGTTGGTGTCTATATGGGATTCCCGTTTGCAATTCCTTTCTTTTTCTGTGGATTTTATAAACCATATGGGATGTTATTGCCGGAATATCTGAAGCAGCGTAGGTATGAAAATAAAACTTGTACCTTGACTTATGAAACAGATGATTTATCAGATGATGGCAACATTTTTTCTATGAAAAGCAATGGCAGTCTGACAAGCTGCATGGTTCCGGTAAAGAAGAAAAAAAGAATAGAGGTGACACAAAAAAAATGATGAGAAAATATTATGAAGAGAAAGAAAAGGGCGGAGCAATGAAATATATTGTTCCGTTTTTTGTGTGTAATAGTATTGATAGCTGTATTTGCCGGTATATTTTACCTCAGGGGCAAACAGGATAAGAAGAAAGCAGAAGATACTAAGACCGTCGTGGAGACAGAAAGTGAAACAGAAAATCTTACCGGTAAGCTGCAGGATGCACTGACGACCGAGCAGGAAGCATTGGTTTCTATAGATAATCTGAATGAATATGTTTCTGTTCTTGAGTCCGAAAAGCAGCAACAGTTTTTGGAAAGTCTTACCAATTTTGTGAAAGAGGAAGGAATAGCTGCAGAGAGTGGAACCATCTTTTATACAATGGTTCCGGAGAATGACCAGGAGAGTGTATCTTATTTTGTCAGTCTTGGTGGCGAACCGGAAGTGATATGTCAGCTTTCCTATCATACAAGAGAAAAGATAGTGACAGCTTCAAAATCTACTTACACAAGAGAAGAAATTGAAAACGAAGCGTGGCAGAATAACGGACCGGATGAAAGGGATGTTCCTGCAGATGTGGATGCAGCTTTTGAACAGGAACAGGTTGTACCGGATTCCGGTACAGGTGAGGATGGAACAGCAGAGCAGAACATACCTGACCAGACAGTAACACCAGAGGATGGAGTGCAGGAAGGAGTAACACCATGACATTAAATGAAAAAGTGCATTATGAATATGAAAGATTTTATCTCGATATGATGCGCACGTCTAAAGAAAATATTTTTGCTCATAGTGATGAAATCGAAGCAAAAAAAATGTTGAAGAAAGCAATCCTTAATAAGATAAAAAACATGAACGAGGATGAAGTGGAAAGCCTTCTTGTGGAAGACAATCTTTTGGAATCAGCATATCATTTTCTGAAAGAAGCAAGATGGGATAATGAAGCTGAATCATTTCATCAGATTGTGAGTCAGTGGCTGGCTGCACTGCTCAAAACGGACGAGGTATAATATCTTATTTTTTTTTATATACTGGGGTCTCAGGGGCAGCCCCTGACAAGATGCACGCCTACTTTCTAAGAAAGTAGGACAAAGTGCGTATCTTGCAAATATATAGCGTTCAAAAAATACCGATTTGACCATAAAAAGAGGTGATTTGAAACAAATGAAACACCTGAATATATGGAAAATGCGGAACATATGAGGCAGATTTGAAACAAAAAACGTATTTTTGAAACAAAAACACAACTGAAACAGCAACATTGTGAACCAGATGATACAGGTGGATACAAATTTGGGACAAAAATATGACAATTGTAACAAAAAGATACTTTACTACAATGTAACAACTGAAATATTTCGGTAACAGCACGCCGGAGAGCGGAAAAATGAAAAGCATGTAAAGCGGTTCAATGGAAGAATCAGATATGGACAACGTACCGGAATCCGGTACGCAAGGAGGGAGAGGATTTATGACCGAACGTAAATACTTAAGCGGCAGAGGTGGGAAAAAACTTCTAGATATGGAAAAAATCTATAAACAGATTGACAGCGGTAGAAGTATTGATGAGGTTGCAAAAGAATGGGGTGTCAGCCGTACAACACTGTACCGGCGGCACAGGGAATATCAGACAGAAGTTGCAGCACTGAAACACAAAAGTGACATTGACCTTGACCTTCCACCATTGCCACAGTAGGGAGAAAAGAACGTACCGGATTCCGGTACATTTTTTATACATTAAAGCAAGAAGGAGGCAAGAATTTCTATGGAAGAAAAGATTCAGAAATGGGAGGAAGAGATTGAAAAAATAACCCAGCGTCAGAAAGAAATGAATGCTAAGTACACGGAACAAATCGGGAGCTGCGGAAAAAGATTGAAAATGCAAAGCAGCAGTTATTGGTTCAGAATAATGAAATGATAGCAGATGCAGTTCGGACAATCTATGGAGAAGTGACAGAGGAAAACATCGAGAGTTTCAAAGCAACTATGCAGTCATTGCTGGAGCAGAAAACTGGAAGTACACCAGCGGAAGAAGTGAAGCCGGAGCAGCAGACAGCAGGTAATTATTTCCAGAGGTAACCGCCTATGAAACAGAACCAGAAACAAATGAAAAGGGACAGGGATTTTAATCTCCGGTTGTCAGAACCTGAATACATTTATTTAAAAAAAAATGTGCAGAGGGAGCAGAGTTTCGGTTTAAAAATGGGCGGGTAAATTTTTCCGGTTATGTACGTTCCATGCTTTTAGAAAAATCCGGATACAAAAATACAACGTACCTGCGGCAGCTTCGTGATGTCGCATACGAACTCCGCAAAATTGGAACCAATGTCAATCAGATTGCAAAGAAAATCAATCAGGGTTATATTGGTTCCTCAGAGGATCTGGCAGAGTTAAAAGCATACCTTGAAAGAATCGAAAAAACATTTGATGAATTGAAAAACAATGTACCGGAATCCGGTACAAAAAAAAAGGTGTGGAAGGTGAGAACTAATGGCAACCACGATATTAATGCATATGAAAGAAAGCCCCGGCATTCCACATATACATCTTAAAAAATGCAATCGATTATATTCTGGATGTGAAGCATGATGGTGCCAAGACTGATTATGGAACATTTGTCGGTGGAAACAGTGGAACAGACCACCGGGAAATCCTAAATAATTTTTGGATACAAAAGATTTGTTTGGTAAAAGGGATGGAAGACAGGGGTATCACTTTGTTGTATCCTTTGCGCCGGGAGAGACAGACAAGGACACTGCTTTTTTCTGTTGTAAAAGCTTTTTGTGAGGAATATTTAGGCGATGCATATGATTATGTTTTTGCACTGCATACAGACAAAGGACATCTGCATGGGCATATTATATTTAATTCTGTAAACCGGCTGGATGGATACAAGTATCATTATAAAAAGGTGACTGGGAAAGATATATTCAGCCGGTGACTGACCGGGTATGTATGGAGTATGGACTTAAGCCTTTGACTTTTGAAGAGAAGAGAGTCGGATTAAGTTATGCAGAATGGCAGCAAAAAAATAAGGGCGTGGTGAATAAGCAGGACATATTAAAAGCTGATATTGACTATGCTATTCAACAATCGGAAACAATGGAGCAATACATATCAACAATGAAACAGATGGGGTATGAAATGAAGCAGCATTATTCCTACAAGGAGAAGCGGAGCTTTATCACTTATTCCATGAATGAAGGAGATGGAAAAGTTTTTCGGAGACGAGACCGGAGACTTGGCAGCGGCTACCGATTTGATGAAATAGTACAGCGGGTTAAAACGAAGGATGGTATTCGAACATACGAGGACATATTGGAGCAGTTAAACCGGAAAGCAGAGCCTTATCTTCGTTCTACGATGTTAAAAGGAAGCAGAACCTTTTACCGCTTATATCAGGCTGTAAATTATTACCGCCTGCCTAACCCGTTTGTGGTTCCATCTGCACAGGTGCGAAAGGACATGGTGCGCCTGGATAAATTATTAGAAGACTGCCGGTATTTAAAAGAACATCAGCTTCCTGATGCGGCAGCATTGAAACAAAAGCGGCAGTTTCTGCAGGAGAAGATGGAAGAATTAAAGTCAGAGCGGAAAACGTATTATCGAATCAAAGATATGATGCGACCAGAGGATGGAGAGTTGCTGGAAGAATATCGTGCACTTGCCAGGCAGTTAATGTCAGTAGAACAGACACATAGTGATAGATTTGAAGAAATAGAAGACCGAATGGAAGAAATAAAAGTATACTTCCACATGATTATCTGGAAGCAGAAGACAGAGTGGCTGCAATTAATCAGGAACTTAAAAGGATAAAGAAAGAGAATGGAGTGATAGACCATTTACTTGGAACCGAAACTGCAGAGCTTCGACCAGATATTATTCTGAAAAAATAGTAAGTACCGGAATCCGGTACAAAAAAAGGTGGTGGTGATAAGATATGTGTGTGAGTGTCTCAACTTTAAAAGAAGACCTTGTGAAATATAATTATCTTTATGACAGTGCAGACAGTGTTATAGAGTATCTGAATGGTCACATAAGGGAAGGAAATATCAGCAGTGGACAGGCAGAATATATTTATGAGTGGTCATCCTATATACTTGGCTTTCGCCGGGAACCAATAACATTTTCTGCAGAAGGGAAAATGATAAAGATACAGATGGATGAGAAAGAAATCTCTCTTAAGGAAAATAAAAACAGTCTGTTGAGAAACAAGAAATTGAAAGCACCAAAATTGTAATGAACAAAAAATAGCTTCGTACCGGATTCCGGTACGTTTTTTATTTGGAAAGGAGAATCTATGAACCATTTAATTGAAGTAGAAGTAAAAAATGAAGGAAAAGAGAATGCGAGATTAAAAGCATACTTTGAGGCAGTAAAAGAAACTGCTAGAAAAAAATAAGAAGGAGGAAAAATAAATGTATTCATTTGAAGAATTTATTGAAGAGATAAGAAATAATATTCTGGATTATCTTCCAGAAGAATATGAAGATGCAGATGTAGATATCCGGGAAGTTTATAAAAATAACAATGTAGCTCTTACAGGTCTGATGGTTCATCCTGAGAATGGAAATAATATTTCGCCAACGATTTACCTGGACGATTATTATAAAAAATATCAGAACGGAACTAATATGAATGGTGTACTGGAAGATATGGCAGATATAATTGTTTCCAATACGCCAAATGTTAATATTGATACGGAATTATTTACCAACTGGGAAAATATAAAAGAAAGAATATATCCACGGTTAAGTGCTATAAAAGGCAATGAAGAGTATTTGAAAAATAAAGTTTATACTCCGGTAGATGATCTGGCAGTAACTTATTATATTCTGGTGGATGAAAGTCCGGTAAATACTGCATCTGTTACGGTGACAAATAATTTATTTGAAAATTACAACATATCAAAAGAGGAGATGCATGAAAAAGCTTTTTGATAATATGCACATAAGCTATCCGGCAAAAAAGTAGAAAGTATTGTGGAACAGCTGGCGAACGTATTACCGCCGGAAGAAATAGAAACAATGAGAGACGGAATTCCACTTTATGTTGTCAGCAATGAAAAAGGCATGAATGGAGCAGTTGAAATATTAGATCCACATACTATGGATTTGATAAAAGAAACTCTTGGAAATCAGGAATATCTTGCAATTCCATCCTCTGTCCACGAATTCCTTATCATGCCAATGGATGAGTCAGGTTCTTTTAGAGAAATGGCAGCAATGATACAGGAAGTTAATCAGACGGCAGTATCTAAAGAAGAGATACTTTCTGATCACCCATATAAAATCGATCCAGAGAGACATTTATTTATCAGCGCAGATAGGGATATAACGGTTGAGAAGCAAATGGAAAATAAAAATATTGAACAGAAACAGATGGATATAATGATGTAGCCAAATGTTCACAAGAGAAAAATAGAACAGAGAGGACCAAGATTGTAGGAACTGCAAGTCAGTTCTTTTATGGCGTACCGGATTTCGGTACGCCTTTTGCGTGAGGTGACAGAATGGTTTATGAAATTATGAAGTGTGGGAAAAGAATCCGGATTTCAAAAAACAGATATATTTACCTGAGACGGAAAAAAGAAAGACATTGAACATCTGAATTTATTGGTGGAATCCGTCTGAAGGATTTAAAGAAGGAACCGGATGAAAATATAAAAGCAGATGACCGCTTAAATGCTGGCTGGGCAGAATATCCATTGCTGAATGAAGAAAGCTGCTCCGGCAGAATCTGTGGTTATATTACAGTAAAAACAGCGGAAGGAAAGGAAGCAGGTTATGTTGCCATCTATGCGAAGCATAAGCTGCCACTTGCCTTATTTGCAGCATTATATGGAATATATATTGCTGTGCCACTTACTGTGTTAGCGGTAGTATCTTTGACATATCTTATTGTGTCAAATCGTCCAAGAGATATGCCCGAAGAAAAAGCAAGTGAGATACCGGTAGCAGAAGATGTGACAGAATATGATGATAGCCCGGTACCAATTGAAACAGATACTGCAGCGGATGAGGTAAATGCAGAAGGAAATGTGTCCTTTAATGCATACTCTGGTGATTACAATGTTGCAGAAGGTGACAGTATTCCACTTAATAATATATCCACAAATGATGTGTATCTTCGCTATTTGCTTTATACATCTTCCGGCCAGGGAGATATATACATCAGATTTAATTGCCCCAGGAACCCAGATAGATTTTACACCTTCCAATTACCTACAACTGGGCAGGACGGATGTGAAAATGTATGTGGAATGTTATGCCTTAGACAAAGCAACAAAATATCCAGGCAGCTGCACATTTGATATTAGTATTGTATATAAGTAAAAGGAGGAAACAGAAAATGAAGAAAAAAATATTGAGTGGTTTTTTGACACTTGTTGCCATGATGACAATATCAACTGGAAGTGTATTTGCACAGGACCTGATAAAATCCACTCCTTCCAGAGCAGACGATGTAACTGCAGGTGAAGATGTGACACAGGGCAAAAAAGACGGAATATGCAGAACCGGAAAGTATATCTGATACGACATATGAATCAGATAAGGTTGTTTACATTTATGCTACAGAGACCAGCAACGTGGTTATCAGTCTTCCAAAAACACTTATCATGGGAGAAACGACTACACCGGGTATTTATTCCGGAGAATGTGCAGTAGGCATCAGTGGTGATATTGCAGGAAGCCAGAATGTAGTCGTTACACCAGAAGTGACAGACAGCATTGCAGAAACCGGAGGTAAACAGTCTAATTTAATCACAACGGTTACAATTAATGATGGAGACAGCCTCACAGTTACTGCAAATGAACTTTTAGAAGGTCCTGTAAATGCAACAACAAGAATTGTAACATCAGGTGTAACTTCTGGAACATGGAAAGGAGCACTGACCTTTCATGTGTCTGTAACAAATAATTAGCAGTAAATGGAACGTACCGGAATCCGGTACGTTCCGCTTTTGGAGAAAGGAGACCGTTTTGAAAGTAAAAAGATTTACAGCCTTACTCTTAATATTAATCTTGTGCATTGGCATGATATCTGCCTCAGCAGAAGAAGTATATCCGGACATGATGCAGAATGTGGAAGTAGAAAATAAGGTGGAGAACGAAACGGAAACAGAGCAGGATGCAGTAACAGAAGAGGAAACAGAAACTGAATCTGAACATGAAACTATGATTGTGGAAACAGACACAGAACGTGAACAGGGAAAAAAACGGAACAACTCCAGCAGATAAATATGCTGGATAGTGTATTGGTGAAAAAAGACGTACCTTGCGGGTGACCTTAAGATATGTCTTGGATATCCGGATAACAGATATTTTACCGGAACAGCAAGCGGAGAGGGAGGTGTTCACTGGAAGACTGCCAGTCCTACAGAAAATCTTAATTCACCGAGTAACTGGTGGTGGCTTATGGATGGGTGGTATGATACTTATGGCTCTGCATGTTACTTTAATGCCAATGGTTCGCCGAATAATGGTCCTACATCTTCCGGTCTTGTCATTGCCAAGGCAAAGGTTGACCTTCCTTATATGGAAAAATTGACAGGTAAAGATATAGACATTCTAATCGAGGACCTTAGCGGAGTTATTTACAAAAATCCTTTGACAGATGAATGGGAGACAGCGGATGAATATTTGAGTGGAAATATACGGGGAAAAATTGAAGATTGCCAGTACTTATGCGGAAAATCATCGGAATATGCTATTAATGTACAGGCACTTAAAGCGGTACAGCCTAAAGAACTGGATGCTTCTGAGATAGAGGTACGTATTGGTGCCACATGGATTGATGTTCAATATATTGAAGATTTCATGAGTGATACTTTTGAAACGCCGGCACATTTATTAAATAGAGATATTATAGGAGTACAGTTTTCAAATATAACCGGTGAGTGGAATATACAGGGAAAAAAATGCTGACTGGGGAAACTCTCTGGTTAATGTGACTTATGGTACAAGCCGGGTGAATGCCTATAAGATATTAGAAGATTCTTTGAATCTTAAGGATACCAGGGGTGTATGATACTATTGAAGAAGATGGTAAAGAGAAGAGAGTTCTAAATAAGAAAGAAACTACCATTGCCAGTCAGAAGCAGGAATCTATTCGTGAAGCATTTAAAGATTGGATATTCAGAGACCGGGAACGTAGACAGACACTGGTGGCAAAATATAATGAGCTTTTCAATTCTACAAGACCACGAGAATATGATGGTTCACACTTAAAATTTCCAGGAATGACACCTGATATTGAATTAAAACCACATCAGAAAAATGCAGTGGCGCATATTTTATATGGTCATAATACGCTGCTTGCCCATTGTGTAGGTGCTGGAAAGACATTTGAAATGACAGCGGCAGCTATGGAGAGTAAGCGGCTTGGCTTGTGCCAGAAGTCACTTTTTGTTGTACCTAATCATTTGACGGAGCAGTGGGCAAGTGATTTCCTGCGGTTATATCCCGGAGCAAATATCCTTGCAGCTACGAAGAAAGATTTTGAACCTGCGAACCGTAAGAAATTCTGCTCCCGTATTGCAACAGGTGATTATGATGCTGTGATTATTGGACATACACAGTTCGAAAAAATTCCGCTTTCTATTGAGAGACAAACAGCCATCATTGAAAAACAGATTGATGAAATAAAACTTGCAATTGAGCAGACAAAGGCTGAAAACGGAGAGCGTTATACCATTAAGCAGATGGAAAAAACGAGAAAATCCTTACAAGTACGTCTTGATAAGTTGAATGACCAGAGCCGTAAGGATAATGTCGTAACTTTTGAGCAGCTTGGTGTTGACCGATTATTTGTAGATGAGAGCCATAATTATAAAAACCTTTTCTTATATACAAAAATGCGTAATGTGGCAGGAATAGCACAAACAGAAGCACAAAAGTCTTCTGATATGTTTGCTAAATGTCAGTACCTGGATGAAATAACAGGTGGAAAAGGAGTAACTTTTTGCTACCGGAACACCTATTAGCAACAGTATGACAGAGTTGTATACAAATATGCGATATCTGCAGTATAATACATTGCAGAAATTAGGGTTAGGACATTTTGATGCGTGGGCTGCATCTTTTGGCGAAACACAAACTGCAATAGAACTTGCTCCGGAGGGAACCGGATACAGAGCAAAAACCAGGTTTGCTAAATTTTTTAATTTACCGGAGCTTATAAGTCTTTTTAAAGAAAGTGCAGACATTCAGACCCCGGACATGTTAAATCTTCCAGTTCCGGAAGCGGAGTATGAAAATGTAGTATTAAAACCGAGTGATTTTCAAAAGGATATGGTAGCAGCGCTTGCAGAGAGGGCAGAGGCTGTCAGGGATAAAAGGGTCGAATCTAATGTTGATAATATGCTTAAGATTACAAATGATGGAAGAAAGCTGGCACTTGACCAAAGACTTATAAATGATATGCTTCGGATAATGATAATTCCAAAGCTGCAGCTTGTGTTGAACAGGTATATAAGATATGGAAGGATACCATGGAACAGAGGTCAACGCAGCTTATTTTCTGTGACTTATCTACACCTAAAGGTGATGGAACATTTAATGTGTATGAGGATGTCAAAGAGAAGCTGATGGATAAAGGAGTACCTGGAAATGAAATAGCATTTATACATGATGCGAATACGGAACTTAGAAAGGCGGAACTGTTTGCAAAGGTAAGAAGTGGACAGGTTCGCTTTTTGCTTGGCTCAACGGCAAAAATGGGAGCAGGTACTAATGTACAGGACCGGCTTATTGCATTGCACCATTTGGATGTACCTTGGAGACCATCTGATATTGAGCAGCAAGAGGGACGTATCTTAAGACAGGGAAACCAGAATGCAAAGGTTAAAATATTCCGCTATGTTACAGAGGGAACGTTTGACAGCTATTCCTGGCAGCTTATAGAAAATAAGCAGAAATTTATTGGACAAATTATGACCAGCAAATCCCCAGTAAGAAGTTGTGAAGACGTGGATGAAGCAGCTCTTTCTTATGCAGAGGTAAAAGCACTTGCTACGGCAAATCCTTATATTAAGGAAAAGATGGACTTGGATATCCAGGTTTCACGTTTAAAATTGATGAAGGCTAACCACACTAGTCAGAAGTACCGCCTGGAAGATAATATTACACAGCATTACCCACAGCAGATTGCTCATTTGAAAGAAAGTATAGAAGGCTTTTCGAAAGATATACAAAGGTATAAAAGAAATAAGCCATTGGAAAAAAGAGGATTTTTCGATAACTGTTTGCGGTAAGGATTATAGTGATAAAAAGATCTTGGATTCTCGCTTAAAGTTAAATTTGATGCTTTCTATAGGAGATTTGTACTGAATGTAAAAGGCGATATGAGTCATCCTATCGAAATAGGCGTGGATCCATTTGGTAATCTTACCCGTATAAATAACGCCTTAGAAGCAATGCCGGCGGAATTGGAAGAAGCACAGACAAAACTTGCTAACGTGGAACATCAGCTTGAAACGGCAAAGATAGAGGTAAACAAACCGTTTCTGCAGGAAGCAGAGCTTTCAGAAAAATTAGAAAGACTTGCGGAGCTAGACGCACTTCTTAATATGGGAGAAAAGGAGGATAGCATAATAGAAAACACAACGGAAGATATAATAGAGCCAGTAATAACACCGACAAATAAATTTACAAAGCGCATTGTAAAACCAAGAGGACCAAAGTTATAATGAAATAGGAAGAAATAATAAAAGGTGCATTAGTGTAATAGCTGATGCATCTTTTTATTATCGAATTTAGAACCAATAGTAATAGCAGTATTTTTATGGGTATTGGCAGTATATTTTTGAAAGTAGTATTATGTGAATATAAAAAAGAGAGGAGGAAACAGCAGAATGTCAGTTATTACGTCAAGTGGTCAGGTAATACAGTATGATGCAGAGGATTTGATTATCAGATTAAAGGAAGAAAATATGGAGAATCAAAAATATGGCTTTGGAAAAGACGGTTTATAATTAATTGATAATATGGTGCTGGGATACATATGATGGCATTGTGTTGTTATCTGAATTACAATTATATAGAAAGGAAGAAAAGCCAATGCTTACCTTAAAGGGATATATGATAAAGAGCATGGTGTCTATTTATTCTCTTTTTGATTATAATGGAACTGAATTTCTGATTATAGCGGAAAAAATCAGTTTATGGTGGAAATAGAACAAAAATTATATTATTGTCATCCGTACAGTAGTTGGGAACGGTACAAATGAAAATACAAATAGAATGGTTCGAAGGCAGGCTCCTAAAGGTACATCTTTTGAAAATATATCAGAAGAAGATGTTCAACAGATAGAGGATTGGGTAAATAAGTACCCCGTAAGATATTTGGATATGTTACAGCTGCAGAGCTATTCGATGAAGAAATAAGATTAATGATATAAGAGGAGTGTAACTGAATATTTTTAAGAGACTGGCATAGTGGCAGTCTTTTTTTTCGTATAAAGAAATGGATAGCTGTATATGGCAGAGTGTGCTCTATAAGCTGTTTTAGGTTGGAAAATCAATAGCTATGTGGGGTATATTAAAAAATCAACAATAGGACTACTATTTTATTGTTGATTTTTTAAAAACAGAAAATGTAAAAAAAAAAGGTTGCATTTTAAAAAGATAGGGTAAAGTCACAAAAAAAAGGTTGAAAAAATGGCTTGTTTTATTATAGAATAGAAATGAGTGAGTGACAAGTTTGGAATGAGAATTTTTTCCAATACCCGTAAGAACTCGCCGATGGCAGCGTCTTATGGTGCTTAGCAACGAAAATTAGGAGGAATATCGATGATTTCAGCAGGAGATTTTGTTATCAAGAGTGGCGGCGGTGTAGTTGAGAAAACTTTCCGTCCAACAGAGAAATGCCCACAGGCACGTATCGACCGTAAAAAGATATGCAGTATTTATATTCTGACGGAGATTTGTATTACTCTCATGGATGTTGAAAACTATGAGCAGATTGCTTTAGATAAGACAACCATCGGTGATACCTTTTTAAAAATCTTGTAAAAGAGAACGAAATGTGTAAAATCTGTCTTCATAATGGCAACGTATTTGCTGTTGAACCACCATTGTTTGTTGAACTTCAGATTACAGAGACAGAACCTGATTCAAGGGTGATACTGCAACAGGTGCAACAATTATCATGCAGAAGCACCAAAGTGGTTGAAATATGCGATATTATTCGGATATCCGGTTCTGCTTTTTTTATATTACTGCATTTATGACATAACGGAGCGTTATGCAAAGATTCATATTTCACGGAAAAAGATATTGCTCCGTGCAGGTAGTGCTGTGATTTCTATTGCCTGTATGGCAGGAATTGGCTGGATGGTACAGGATGATGCAATGGTAAGTGAATTACAGCTGTATCCGTTTCTTTTTTACGCCTACAGTCATGTATGAACGAAATGGCTTTGCTGTGACGTTTCTTAGGATATGCAGTATCTTAAGGTGGAGAAGCCGGAAGGATATTCCGTTGAAAAGGCAAAGAAATTATTAGAAAAAGAGGATGGTCTTGAATGGACGGCATACGACCAGAGAAATAATTTTGGAGAGGAATTCTCAAATCAGAAAGAAACAACAGACCAGCTTCCGAATGTTATCGTCATTATGGATGAAGCCTTTTCCGATTTGGGGGTCCTGTCCGATGAGGCACTTCCGGTAAATGAAGATTATATGCCGTTTATTCACAGCCTGCAACAGAGGGCAGAAAATACCCAGACCGGATATTTGAATGTATCGGTGAAGGGTGGAAATACAGCAAATACGGAATTTGAATTTTTAACGGAGATACCATGGCATTTCTTCCGGCAGGTAGTATTCCGTATCAGCAGTATATTACGAAGGATACACCAAGCATGGCATCCTATCTAAAGAGCTTGGGCTATGAGACATATGCCATGCATCCGTATTATGCGTCCGGCTGGAACCGGGATAAGATATATCCGCTGCTGGGATTTGACAGCTTTTATTCTTCCACGGATTTCTATGGTTCCACCTATGAGCGGGGCTATATTGATGATTCATCCTGTGTGGATAAGATTATTGAGACATATGAGAAGAAGGATGCAGGAACACCGGCATTTATCTTTAATGTAACCATGCAGAATCACAGCCCATATACCGACGGCTATCAGAATCTTCAGGGAAATGTTACAGTAGATGGAACGGTATCTGCCCAATTATCGGAATATCTGACACTGGTAAAATTATCGGATGCTGCATTGGAAAAGCTGATTGCTGATGGCATATTATCTTTCCAGTCCTTTTTAACTGGCTGTTATTATTATGTCCGTCTAATCTGGTAATCGAATTTATGACGGTATTGATTCTAATTAAGATTGGACTTAGCGGACTTATTTTTTGCATTTTACTTAAACCGGCATTATAAAGATAATGGATATCGCATTGCTTTATTTGCGGTATTCTATGCGTTATCCGGGTTTATGTGTGCTTATAACTGGGATATTATGTGGCTGGATACGGTGGTGTTATTGCCGCTTATTTTGCTGGGTCTGGAAAGATTGGTAGAAGGAAAGAAGATGACGCTTTATGTGGTAACACTGGCGGTTTCGATTCTTTCAAACTACTATATTTCCATTATGGTCTGCATCTATCTGGTGCTTTATTTTGTGATTCTGATATTAGAGCAGAAAAGCGGAATAGGAAAAGCAATTCTTAAATTTGCGACCGGCTCTATCCTGGCAGGCGGTATGGGAGCAATACTGATTCTGCCGGAGAGTGTGGCATTAAGCGGAAGTGGTTCCGGTGGAATCTCTTTTCCGGAAAAAATGGAGTGGTATTTTGGCCTGCTGGATGAAGCAGCAAGGTTCTGCATTGGTGTCGAGCCGTCTTCTACGGTAGGACATATGCCAAATCTTTACTGCGGAGCGGCAATTTTATTATTATTATTCCTTTATCTTTTGAATCGCAGGATCCGAATTGGTGCAAAGATTCCAAGGCTCTTACTGGTGGCATTTTTCTTTGTGAGCTTTGCAAATAATAAACTGGATTTTATCTGGCATGGCTTTCATTTTCCGGATGGACTTCCGGCAAGACAGACCTTTTTATTTGCATTTTTACTGCTGACCTTAGGTTATGAAGCAGTGCGGGAAGAAAGAGGCAATAGCATTTTTAAAATCCTATTTGCATTCCTGTTAGCGGAGCTGGTATTGGTTTTATGTTTCCGGTTTACAGATTTAGAGCAGGTGACACCGGAGCAGATGCTTTTAACAGGACTTTTGATTTTAGGTTATGCACTTCTGCTGTTATTCTATCGGCGGAAGGATAAGACGGTGCGGACTATCGTATCGATATTTGCGGTGATTCTGGTATGTGCCGAGGCAGGCGTAAATCTTGACACGACCAGTATTTCTACTACCAGCCGGACGCTGTATACCCAGCATTTAGAGGATTATAAAACACTGGCGGAGACAGCAGGAGCAGAGGATGACGGTTTCTTCCGTATGGATAAGTTTAACCGGATGACGAAGAATGAGTCGGCACTTTCAAACTATGCATCCGCATCTATTTTTTCTTCTCTTATAAATAAAGATGTGGCAGATTTCTACCGGGAGATGGGAGTTTTATGGTAGATAGTGATTTGACGGAAAAGTGGGATTTTACCCTTGGAACACCGATAATGGCACAGAATGAACTCGCCTATGCTCTTGGTGCAACGGAGAATCTTTTTAGAGCCGGTGGATGCAGAATTACATGATGGCAAAACCGTGATTCAGATAACGGAAACCGGCTATTATTATGGTTATTATACGATGAAGGATGCCAAAACCATTACTGCAACCACTGGAAACCGCACGCGGACATTTTCTAAATGTGACCATGTCTATTTACTGGATTTGGGCTATTGTGAGGCTGGGGAAGATATTACGCTGACTTCTGCCGATACGGACCAGATACTGGTGCAGGGCTACCGGTTAAATGATGCAGCATTTCAGGCAGCATATCATACATTATCCCAGCAGACCATGGAGTTAAAATCCTACAGTGACAGCAGAATCGAAGGCAGCATCAACGTAAAAAAAGCCGGAACTCTTTTGCTGTCCGTGCCGGATGATGAAGGCTGGCATGTCTTTGTGGATGGGGAAGAAGTGGATTATGAGCATTTCTGCGATGCGTTTATCAGCATTCCATTAAAAGAAGGCAGCCATGATATTATATTAAAATATACAACACCGAATCTGAAACTGGGAGCATTGCTTTCCGGTGGAGCATTGTTCTTATTCCTTTGCATTACCTGGATACCGGTTGTTGTGAGAAAACGAGGAGAGAGGGCATGAAGAAAAAAATAACATTTCTGATATTTACGGTACTGGCGGTACTTTGTGTTGTTTATTCGGGGATGGTACTGGCAACGGGTTCCGGAACATCATTTTTTCTTGTGTGGATTGGGCTGGCGGTACTTTCCTTCCTGTTTGGGTATTCTATCTGGAAATCTTTCTGGAAGAAAGTTCCCCGGCTGGTTAAGGGAATCTGTATTGCTGTCGTTGCAGTGGGATTTACAGCATTTTTCATCGTAGAAGGCTGTATCATAAGTCAGATGCATGAAAAAGGCGAAGCGGGACTTGACTATATTATTGTGCTGGGGGCACAGGTGAGGGAAAGCGGACCAAGTGCTGCGTTGAAATACCGGCTGGATGAGGCAGTGGAATATTTAGAGGATAATCCAAAGACAATCTGTATCGTATCCGGCGGACAGGGTGCAAATGAACCATATTCCGAAGCCGAAGGAATGGCACAGTATTTAAAAGAACAGGGGATTGATGCGTCCCGGATTCTCTTAGAGGATAAGTCCTTAAATACAGAGCAGAATATGGAGTACAGCAGGGCACTGATAAAAGATGGGGCATCCGTTGGTATTATCACCAATGATTTTCATCTGTTTCGGCAAAGCAGATTGCACGAAAATACGGACTGGACAATATCTGTGGGATAGCAGCAAAGTCTACACCGGTTTATCTTCCAAATAATATGCTGCGGGAATTTTTAGCAGAGATAAAATTTTTGCTGTAATTATGCGGATTCTAAATGGGCTTGCATCGGGTGGAAGAATAGAATAGTATAAAATGTAACAGGAGTTTTATGGAGAAAGGGTTTATTAAGCTATGGAGATTAAATGCGAATACTGTGGCTCCATCATTAAGGAAACAGATGAGAAATGTCCTTACTGTGGAGCCACCAATCAGGCAGTAAAGCGTACTGCAGACCATACGCCAAAGACTATTGAAGAATTGCAGCAGTGGTATCAGGCGCGGAATCTGCCACCGTATGAAGTGACGAGATTCTTTATCGGAATCAATTACACACAGCCCAAAGCCTTTGGTATTTACAGGGAAGGACAGAATGTTATTGTCTATAAGAACAAGGCAAACGGCGAGCGGGCAATCCGCTATCAGGGAACGGATGAAGCCTATGCGGTAAATGAACTGTATCTTAAGTTAAAAGAGGAAATCTTAAACCAGAAGGAACATAATCGGGCTGGAAATGTAAGAAGCAGTTATGGAAATAACAGAAAGCCAATGTCAACAGGAAAGGTAATAGGAAGAACCTTTGCCGGGATTGGAGCATTCTTTCTTTTCTTCTTTGGTTCCTTTGTACTCTTTGTGTTGGATGCATTATACCGGGGAATTGGAACAGCACTTTTTATTGCACTGATTGCCGCAGCACCTGTGGCAGTGATATTAGACCTTATTGTTTGTGGTTTAAGGGGAAAAAGCACGGTATTTGAAAAGATATATCAGGGATTTGCCGGAAAGAAATTCTTAACCTGTGCCGTTTGTTTCCTGATGTGCTTTTTAATCATTCTGATTCCGATACATAATTACAAGAAGGCAAGTTATTACCAGTACCAAAATACGGTCTATGTACACAGCCACAATAACGAGTATGATGGTTATGACTATGATAAGATAGACAGTGATGAGGTACCGGATGATATTTTAAATAACCGTTCTGATTATGAAATGACTTATCAGAATGGCTATGACTGGGATAACAGCATTACCAATTTTGAAGACAGCAGATATTATGAAGAGCATTATGGCTCAGACAGCTCGGACAGCAGTTCAGACAGTGGATATGACTGGGATTCCAATGACAGCTGGGATTCTAATTCATCTGACTGGGATAGCAACTGGTAAATATTAATATATCATTTAGAAATTTATTTTTCTGTTAAGAATAATCTAAGAAATGAAATAGAATATCTTTAAGAACACTCCTTTTTCGTGTGCTTTACTAAATGTAAAAAGAATGAAAAAAGGGGTGTTTTTTATGATGAAGTCAGAACATGCAGGACAACGAAATTTACAACAATCAGGAGCAGCCGGACAGCGGAATACACAACATGCAAAAGAAATGAGAAAGCGGAGCATGCGCCGGAAAAAAGCAAGAAGAATGCGAAGAATCAAAAGAATATTTGTGGCAGCAATAATTGCCGCGGGCAGAACATCATTTGTGCAAAGGCTTCTTAAATCACTGGAATGTAAAATCAGAGGCAACACTTACGGCAGAGGGTATCCGGAAAGCCTTGTACAACTTTACGAGAAAAATGAAGAAGCAAGACAGTTTGTGCTTGATTATAAGAAAAATGGAAACAACGAGCAGCCGATTGATATTTCATCGGATGTAACAGATGGTAAAATACCGCTTTTTTTCTTCCGATGGAAAAATAACAGTGAATGATTCCAATAGTAAAAAGAACAGTAATAAGGCATGGAAGATAGACGACCTTATGAGCGCCAGATCCAGGGATTTTGTGGGTGTGGCATTCTTTCATCTGTAGAAGTGGCATGGGAAAGAGAGATAGACAGAGTGGTTCTTACGAAAATTCTCCGGAAGTGAGGATGCCTGATAAGGACTGTTAGAGGCACTTAAAATTTCGGATGGAGTCCGGCAACATGGCACATGGAGTGCCAGCCCGAGGTGCATATGAACATGGATGTGAATTTGCACCCGGTTGCTTGAAAAATAAAAATAATCGAAATTCTTAGTGCCTCTTGCGAAGTTCTCCATAGATCGGGTTCGGAGGAATAAGCCAGATATTACATCGCACGAATGCCGGAAGAAAACCGGCATCATTTCCCACTCCTTTACAAATATTTTAACAGAAGGGAGATATAGAACATGGAAACTTATGGTATTACTGAAGTCGTATCCATCGATGGAGACTAGCTTCTGTTAAAGAGGACAGACATTGCTTCCAGATGATTTGAAACTTGTGGCAAAACTTCTTCGGCAGAAGTATGGAGGGAAACAGAAGTTAAGAGAAATACGAACTGATGCAGTATGAGATTATAGAATAGAGGATAAAAGGGTTCAGGGAGGATAGAAAATCAAGTATAAACCAGGGCAGGTTTAGCAAAGTATGAAAAAGGAAAAGGTTATTGGAATTGGGGTACTGCTTGGGAATTATTCTGGCAGTGATTGTAGTTAGTAGTAACTTGGAAATCAGAGAAAAAATAAAACGAGACTGAGACAGAAAATAAAAGCAAACAGAGACTGCCAGATGGAATCAGACTCAAGAATCAGAATCAGGAAACAGTAACTGCACCTGGACAAAGAGTCTTTTGGACACTTAGACGAGCTGGTAGAAGAAACTTTCGTCAGGCTGGAATTGCAAGAATATGAAAAAATAGATACGGAAGATTATGAGAGCCAGGGCAGGAATCGATTGTCAGAATATGTATCTTATCGGTTTTTATTGTGATAGCGATGGACTGAAAATTGAAGGATATTTCAGTGCGCAAAGATTTACTGGATGGAAAAAAGACTTTCCTGTCTTATTTATAATCATGGTAGGATAAGGATTACGGAGCATTGGAAAATATAGAAACCTGCTTTTATGCCTATATCAGCTTCATACCATTTGCATTGCATCAAACTACAGGGGATGTGGAAGCAGTGAAGGAGAAGACCAGTTTGGCGGAGCAGATGGATGATGTGGTTGGATTTTGGATTTATTGTGAGCAATTTTCCTATATTGATAAGGATGCCACAAATATGATGGGTATTTCCAGAGGCGGAATGATGACTTATGAAGTGTTAAGTAAGGATGAACGGGTGCATAAGGCGGTTGTCGTATCTGGCCTTTCCGGTGCTTTATGTCATATGAGGAAAGAAGTGATATGCGAAGACCATATTCGATTCTTTGTATGTGTTAAGCGAAAAACCATACTTTGGATATTCCATACGGAGAAGATTTGTGGTGTTTGAATAATTGGTCAAATTATAGATTTTGTGAAAAATTGATTAACTTCTGAGTCTATTTATATGTGTTGTAGTTATCAAGCAAAGGGATACTTATATCGTGTTACAGGACATGGTGTAGGTATCCTTTTGCATATTATCTATAATCATTACATAAAAAGTGCAAATGCACAAAAAA